>Ga0078972_1006260_pt1 | contig 28605 bp, 28 predicted proteins | sample YelNatPaOPGAMG01_FD_67568 | JGI IMG/M metagenome (GOLD analysis project Ga0078972, IMG submission 67568) | Hot spring thermophilic microbial communities from Obsidian Pool, Yellowstone National Park, USA - OP-RAMG-01 (SPADES assembly) (version 2) | ecosystem: Environmental > Aquatic > Thermal... | reverse complement strand
GGAAGATGCCCGCTCCTGGGAAGTGAGTTATACCACCAGAACCAGCAGGTCACGGAAATTACCACACACACAGTCACAACTACACCGAGAATTTTGTAGTGCCTTCTGAGCCACTTTCCAGCACGGGGATGCCTGCCTTTCTGCTCCTCGCCCGCAGTCATCGTCTCACCACCCCGAATTTCGCATACTTTTCCTCATTTCTTCTCCTCCCACTTTTGCTTTAACTCCTGGTATGCTTTATAGTGTTTTGTGGAATGCCCTTTTTTCAAATGCTTAAGCAGTAACCAAAATAATACCAGAGCAACTATAACCATTGTAGGAAAAATACAAACTGACGCAGGATAGTATGCTCTCCATAATTTTCCTATATAGTTAAGAGGGGGAGGTTCTGGGCAGGGTGGTTCCTCTGAGTATGGATAGGTATAAAGCACAGAGCCAGTTATTGCGTCTATAAAAATAAACATCCATATTCCTTCAGTAAGCGCCCCCTGCGCAAAGAATACTATACACCAAAAGGGATTGCTGATATTTACATTTATTGACGCAGCATATCGTTCTGGTAATGAGTCCTCTAAATACCATTCTAATGTACACGTGTTAGTAGTTATCCACCATGATTGAAAATTTGCCACGGTCTGATTATTTAGTGCAATTTTGTATGCTGCAGTACTATCAATCCTTACTGGTCCACTACATATATACCGTTCTATTTTGCGTTCAGTCACCCATTCTCTTTTTTCTATAATCTCGTGCTTTTCATTTACTGTGATCAAAAGATAATTTATTAGTGTCCCATTCGTAGTATTCACATACAAATATCCCCATCTATTTGCTAAGCCATCCGTTCGAGATCCTTTCTCCCCATAGACGGATATTATCTTAGCGTTTGAATTCCATTCGCTTGCCACTTTGTCTGCAATTTCTTTTCCTTCGAGTGCAGAAATACCAGAAGACCCGCTGATGCAAAAATATGTAATTCCAGCTACCGCTAAACCAACGGCAACTGCTATGGAAAGGTATTTGTATTTTTTTGTTTGTTTTTTACTCGCCTTCATTTCTTCTCCTCCCACTTTTGCTTTAACTCCTGGTATGCTTTTTTGCGGTCTTTCTCCTCAATCCGCATCTTGAACTCCTGCACAACAACAGCGATAAGGATTATAACGATAATGATGCCTGGCAAACAGCACCACACGAAGAAGGGACTATCTAGTGGGTTGACTTTCTCTGGTGGTGGTATGTGAGACGGCTCCATATATAGAATCTCTCCTGTCACTCCATCAATATAAATCACTAGTTGTTCACCTTCGTAAATCCAGGTGTAACCGTGAAATGAGAGATACCACAATGGATGCTCTGTTTTATTTAGGTAGTCTGGTGGCTTGTAGTAACGCATCAGTACTTCCCATTTTTCACGGGAGAGCTCACAACCAAACGTGTCAATTTCATCCCACGTGTTAAAAAAGTTTGACCCTGACTCGTTTTCCATTATTATTTTAAATACAGTAGTACTATCTATTACCTCTACTCCTTCAAAGTCCAATCTTTTCCACTCACAGATTCCTTCTTCTACGCTAACTTGATAATTCTTATCTATCCCCAGCCAGAGATACGCCTGGCTACCGTTAGTTAAATTTTTTATATAAAAATAACCCCACGCCAGAGCAAATCCATCCCGAAGCATTTCACTCCTCCCAGTGAATATCCAAACAATTTTTGCATCACTGCTCCAGTTCTTTGCCACTTTATCTGCAATTGTTTTTCCTTCTAAGGCAGAAATTCCCTGGGGGCTGGAAGTGTGTTTGAAAACGAAAAAGTAATAGAAAATAGGCACAATCAAGATAATTACCACTACTACTGCTATCAACGCATATTTTCGGTGTTCTGGCTTAATATAAATGCGTTTCGTCATTTCTTACTCCCCATCCATACCTGCAGAAGTGGTGAAACAATTTTTGTTCCAGTTGAATGGATTTGTTTTAGTGCATGTCCCACAATTCCTGGTTTGATTGTTTTGTGCGGTGTTGTGTGCCTCTGCCCCGCAAGGAGCACCACGCAATCTGGCTGTGCGTTGAGATAATGTGGAGATATTTTTTCATTCTCTGATTCAAACCATACGCCAGGCATCCCTGATGGAATGCAGTTACACTGAGCGTTTCCGCAATCGCAATCCCTCACACCTGTGCCATGCACAAATAGTGTATATGCATTCGGGTATAAAATCTCTTTTTTCATTTACGGTGTCCTGTGATTCTTACCTGGCTTTTAGCATGGTGTGGACATATTCAAGCAGCCCATGCAGGGCTTGCATGCACCAGTGCAGGTGCTCAGATACCCATAAATACACGCACACAATAATGCACACATGGAATTCAACTACACGCCTGCATTCGTGGGCAGGCAGGGAGAACTTGGATTGCTTCAGCAAAAACTCGATGCAATGCTAAATAGCACTGGCTCCACCGTTTTCATTGCAGGCGAGTCCGGAGTTGGCAAGACACGGCTGGTTGATGAATTCCTGAGCCATGCAGCACAACATAACTGCCAGTGCCTTCGTGCACAGTGCCTGCCGGAGCATGTGATGCCCTTCGCACCTATCATCGCAATGCTCACCGAAGCAAATCTGGAGCACTTGATTCTGGAAGATAAGCCGCCGAAACTGGAAGCACTGTATGCAGTCACCAGGGGTGGCATTCTGGTTGCAAAATATGAACGCAGGGAGAGCATTGACACGGATATATTCATGGGAATGCTCACCGCAGTCAAAACATTTATCACGGATGCGCTGAGCCAGATAAAGCAAGGCGTTGTGAGCGAGGATGTGCAGGTCCTTGTGCACGGCACATTCAGCATCGTGAATGTTCCTGGCAGAGCGTTGAATCTCGTGGCACTCACAACTGGCAGAGAGAACGAGTATCTCATCACGGACATGCGTGCGATTATCCAGAAATTCGAGAATGAGCATGGACTTGATGAACGCTGGCATGAGAATGAGACAAAGGTGAGAGCAATTGAAACGGAAATCACTGAGTTATTCAACACTGGCAAGTACGAGGGCATTGACTACACAGATGACCCGAAGATACGGCAGGGGAACATACTTGAGAATGTGCTTCGAGCAATCCAGCGAAAATCAGATACTCAGCCAGTAATTCTTTTCATCGACGATTTGCAGTGGACAGATGCGTCTTCCCTTGCCCTCATCCACTATCTCGCAAGGAACACGAGAAGGCAGAGAGTGCTCATCATCGGCACATACAGGAGCGAGGAACTCGGTGGTGCACTCAAAGATGCACTGGAGATTATGAACAGGGAGGGAATCCTCGAGAGCATTGAGCTGAAGCGGTTTGACATGGCACAATGCACTGCCCTCGTGTCCAGTGTGCTTGGCTCCGAAGTTGAGCAGGAATTTGTGGAGGAAATCTATGCACAGAGTGAGGGAAATGCCTTATTTGTGCTCGAGGTGCTGAAGCAGTTGTATGCGGAGAATGCACTGTGGTATGAGAATGGAAGATGGAGGTACAGAAGCGATGTTGCAAAAATCCCAGTCAGAGTGCAGGATGTGATATTAAGGAGGATACGGAAACTCGGGAGGGAAGAAAGGGAACTGCTGGATGCTGCAAGTGTGATTGGCGAGGTGTTCACATCGGAAATTCTGGCAAACATCACGGAGAGCACAAGGATGCGGGTGTTGAAAATGCTGGCAAACATCGAGCGGGAGCATCATGTGGTTGTGTCGCTAAAAGACAGGTACAGATTTGAGCACGCAAAAATCAGAGAGGTGCTCTATGCAGAACTGCCAGAGGAGTTGAGAGTTACATATCACGATGCGATTGCAAATGAGCTGGAGGAGGCATACAGGAAGGGAAACAGGGCATGCCTCGGAGAAATGGTACTGCACTACTGGCATGCAGGAAACAATGCAAAGGTGATTGAGTACGGGCTGACTGCAGGAAAGCTGGCACAAAAGAAGTACGCAAACGACGAAGCGTTAAAAATCTACAAGGCAGTACTTTCTGCACTGGGTGATACAAACTCGGAAATAAAAGTTCAGGTTTGCCATGCGATTGCGGATGTGCTTGAACTGGATGGCAGGTACGATGAGGCATTGTCTTACATAAACGAAGTAATAGCACAAACTAATGGAGTTGGGCGAGCAAGGGCACATAGACGGTGTGCAGAGATATACATCAACAAAGGCGACTACACGCAGGCAATGGAGGAAGTAAAGAAGGGAATTGAACTGGCAAAGGATTCCCGTGTAGAACTGGCAAGGTTGAACTCATTGGAGGGACTGATATACGAACGAAAAGGCGATTACGACCTTGCAATTAAATGCCAGGAAAAAGCACTTACGCATTTTGAAGATGAGAAGGACATTGCAAATGTGTATATTAGGACTGGCGGGTGCTTCTGGTACCGTGGCGAGTACGATAAGGCACTGGAATATTTCCATAAGAGCCTGGAAATTAACGAAAGAATCGGTAATCTAAAAGGCATCGCTGGCTCTTACAATAATATCGGTGTAGTTTACTATGAAAAAGGAGAGTATGCGGTTGCACTGGAATATCTGCAGAAGGCACTGAAACTAAGAGAGCGCATGGGAGATGTGCAGGGAATTGCAGCGTCATATAACAACACCGGGATTATTTACATGGACATGGGCGCATACTCAAAAGCCCTGGATTTTCTTAAAAAAGGTCTCGATTTGCAGGAGAGAATTGGTGACCTTGAGGGTTCCGCAGGTACCTGCAACAACATCGGAATCGTGTATAAAGAAATAGGGGCATATGACAGCGCACTGGAAAGTCATATGAAGGGCCTGAAGATACGAGAAAAAATCGGGGATGTCGAGGGTGTTGCCACATCCAATAATAACATCGGCAATGTGTACTTTGAAAAGGGAGACCTGGAGAAAGCCCTGTCATTTTTCCAGAATAGTTTGATGCTGAACGAAAAAATCGGGGACGCGCATGGGGCTGCGGAGGCGTATGGTAATATTGCACATGTGCATTTTGAAAAAGGCGACTTTGACAGGGCACTTGAATACGCCCAGAAATGCCTTTCGATAAGCCAGAAAATTGGAAATACATTGATATTTGCCAACTCACTTATTTCTTCAGCAGAGATTCTTCTCGAACTTGGCAGAACCGATGCCTCCAGGGAAAATCTCGAAAAGGGAATTGCACTGGCACAGAAACACAGCATGAAGTCGCTGGTGGCAGATGCATTGAGGATTTATGGTAAACTTTACATGGCGGTTGGAGACAGGGTAGAGGCACTTGATTGTTTTGCCCGTGCCATTGAAATATTTGAACAAATTAAAAAGCGGGATAATTCCTACTACCGAACATATTACGAATACGGGAAAGCCAGAGAAGACCCAGCCATGCTGAAGAATGCCCTTGCGTGGTTTGAACACACGGGCAATGCACACTGGGTGATGCGGATAAAGAAATGCCTGGAGCAGATGGACACAAAAGTTTAAAATCAGTGCGTGTTTTAGTGTTGGGAAAGGAGTGACTACGATGATGATACGGAGCAAGGCACCACTGCGTATCAGCTTTGGCGGTGGTGGAACGGATGTCTCGCCGTACATCGAAGAGCGCGGCGGATGCGTGCTCAGCAGTACAATCAACAAGTATGCGTATGCAACGCTTGTGCCCGTGGATAAGCCCGGAATCTCGGTACACTCACTGGACTATGATGTAATTGTCAAGTACGATACCGACCGTGACCTCGTGTTCAATGGCGAGCTGGACCTGGTGAAAGCAGTTATAAGGCGTTTCACCTCGCCAGAGGACCTGGAGAAGCACGGAGTTGAGATGTACATTCACAGTGATGCTCCACCTGGCTCAGGACTCGGCTCCTCCTCAACGATGGCGGTGGCATTGATTGGTGCCATGAAACACTGGAAGCGGGTGCCAATGACTGACTATGAGGTTGCTGAGATGGCGTATGAGATTGAACGCAAGGACCTGAAAATCCCAGGCGGAAAGCAGGACCAGTACGCTGCTGCATTCGGTGGATTCAACTTCATCGAGTTCTTCAAGGATGCAACAATCGTCAATCCGTTAAAAATCGAGCGGGAAACCCTGAATGAACTGGAATACCGATGTCTCCTTTGCTATACGGGAAGAACAAGACTTTCTGGCAATATTCTAAATACGCAGATAAAGAACTATGTGGAGCGCAAGGAGGATGTGGTACATGCACTGGATGAGACAAAACGCCTTGCATTCGAGATGAAGAAGGCACTGCTTACATCAAAGCTTGATGACTTTGGTGCATTGATGCATGAGGCATGGCTCCACAAGCGGAAATTTGCAAGTGGAATAACGAATCCACAGATAGACCAGCTGTACGAGATTGCAAGGGCAAATGGTGCAATAGGCGGAAAATTGCTGGGTGCGGGTGGTGGCGGTTATATTCTCTTTATCTGCAAGTTTGATAAAAAACACATTGTTGCGAAGGAACTTGAAAAGGTGGGCGGTGTCGTTGTGGATTTCAATTTTGAGTTCAAGGGTTTGCAAACCTGGGGTGTGTACCAGTACTAGGTGAGAGCATGGAAGAGATAAAAAGAATGATTGAGGACAGCATACAGGCAAAAGAGAAGATGCTTGAGATGCATAGCCAGACAATAAGGCAGATTGCAGAGCAGATGTGCAGGGTGCTTGAGAATGGCGGTAAAATTCTGTGGTGTGGAAATGGTGGTAGTGCTGCAGATGCCCAGCATCTCTCATGCGAACTGGTAAGCAAGTTCTATGTTGACCGTGATGCCCTGCCCTCAATTGCACTTACTACAAATACCTCAATACTAACTGCAATTGCAAATGACTACAACTTCGAAGTTGTGTTCAGAAGACAGGTGGAGGCACTTGGAAGGAAGGGGGACTTGATTGTGGGCATAAGCACGAGCGGGAACTCGAAGAATGTGATTGAGGCGCTGAAGAAGGCAAGGGAAATCGGGATGTTCACGGTCGGGTTCACAGGGAGCACGGGCGGTGCGATGAAGGAGTTCTGCGACATACTGCTCAATGTGCCTTCAACAGACACACCGAGAATTCAGGAGGCACACATCACCGCAGGACATATCATCTGCTATCTGGTGGAAAAGCACTTTGCAGAGAAGAGGAGAAAATGAGGCGTGCGGTGTTCATTGACCGTGATGGCACAATAAATGTGAATGTGGAATACCTGGATAATGCTGAAGAATTCCAGATGTATCCGGGAGTTGCGGAGGGCATAAAGTTACTGAACGACCGTGGATTTTTCGTTGTAGTTGCAACAAATCAGTCGGGAATTGAGCGGGGTTATTACACCGTTGAAACTGTGGATGCAATTCACCGCAGGATGCGTGATGAACTCCGGGAAAAGGCAGGGGCACATGTGGATGCGATTTACTACTGCCCGCATGCCCCTGAAACAAATTGTGCGTGCAGAAAGCCAAAGCCAGGGCTTCTGCTTCAGGCAATTAAAGAGCAAAACATCATTCCAAATCTTTCATTTATGATTGGCGACAGGATGCTGGATGTAGAGGCGGGAGAGGCGGTGGGTGCAATCACCGTGCTCGTGCCAGAGAAGGGCAGGGAGGAAAGTGTGGAGAAAGAGAGGAAGGAGAGCAGGGTGATTCCAGATTATATTACAAATTCCTTTTACGATGCCTGCCTATGGATTCTTGCGCAGGGTTGAGGTGTATGGTGGTTCTCAAGGCATTGAGCGGGAAGGCAGGACATCGTGTTGAGCCAGGCGAAATTATCGAGGTGGATGTTGACATTGCACTCTCACATGAGAATGCAGACCTCGTGATTGAGAAATTCAGGGAAACTGGTAGAGACCTTGCAATACCAGAAAAAATTTTCATCGTGCTCGACCATCGTGTGCCTGCAGAGAGCGAGAGCACTGCGAACCTCCATGCAAGAATACGGAGATTTGTGGGTGAGCATTCCATCAGAAATTTTTACGATGTGGGCAACGGCATATGCCACGAGGTGCTCGCAGAAAGCGGTTTGCTCTGCTACGGGAAGCTCGTGATTGGCACGGATTCGCACACACCCACTGCAGGTTACTGCGGTGCAGTTGGCATCGGTGTGGGTGCCACTGATATGGCATATGTGTGGGCAACCGGGAAGATTTATCTCACGGTGCCAGAAGTTACGGGCATTGCATTGCATGGTGCAGCAAAAGCCAGCACATACCCAATGGACATCGGGCTTGCCCTGCTCGACAGATTGAAGCAGGGTTATGAGTACACTGCATTTGAGTTATGCGGGGAATATGTGGCACGAGAAGGTACAAGTGCAAGAAAAACGATTTGCAATTTGCTTGTGGAAACTGGAGCGAAAACAATTTGTGTGGATAATGGCAATGCTGAGAATGTTCAGGTGGATGTGGATGTATCTGAGATAGAGCCAGTGATTGCGATGCCTGGAAATCCAGCAGATGTGAAGCGTTGTGCAGATGTGCAGGGCATTGCAGTTGACCAGGTTTTTGTGGGCACATGCACGAGCGGGCGTCTTGAGGACATTGCAGTTCTTGCCTCAGTGCTGAAGGGAAAGCATGTGCATCGAAATGTGCGTATGCTCGTGGCTCCCGCAAGCAGAAGGATTTTGCAGATGGCAACTTCATCTGGCTATATTCAAACACTCCTTGATGCAGGTTGTGTTATCCTTCCACCGGGCTGTGGTCCATGCCTGGGTGCACACATGGGTTTGCTCGGTGATGGCGAGGCGTGTCTCTCCGCAGGCAACAGAAATTATCAGGGAAGAATGGGAAGCAAGGATGCAAAGATTTATCTGGCATCTCCATACACATGTGCATGCTCTGCACTCGAAGGGCATATTTGTGTGAAATAGGACATTTTTCTGGTTGCTGTGCAGAGAACATTAGTCCGTACGATGCATCCTTGAGCCCGAAGTCCATGCAAAACTTTATATTTGATTTGCCATTTCATGGAAACATGAAGTTTGTCAGGATTTCACAGGCAGAACTAGTGAAAATCAAGGAGCTCTACGAAGGCGTGATGTCACACGCATGCCACGGATTGTTCTTCAGAGAGGGTGCTATATTTGGCACAGAGATTGCAAATGAGGCGATGAAGGACAGGGGAAACTATTTCCAGATTGTGGCAATGCTCATCAAAAACCGTGGCTGGGTTGACAACATTACATTCAAGGACAATGAGGTGATTGTGAACGGTTCAATTGAGGTGACGCCCTCGGAAATTCCCACATGCCATCGACTCCGCGGGCTGATACGCCAGGTATATGAATCATACTACAACACGAAGGTCCACTGTGTTGAAGTAGAATGTGAAAGTACAGGAAAGGATAAATGCGTGTTTAAGATTGAGTCGATATAAGGGAGGAATAAATATGCCAGTAAATATGAATGATGTAGTAAAGAACCTGAAAATAAATACAGGTGCTCTTGCAGTAGCTGTGGTAAGCAGAGATGGGCTTGTGATTGCAGCAGAGATGCCACCAGGCGTATACACTGAAACATTTGCAATAATGTGTGCCACAATACTCGGAGCAAGTATCACAGCTTTATCTGAGTTAAAACGCACAACGCCGGAACGCGTGATAATAGAAAGTTCAGATACTCGCACAATAATTCTAGGTGCCGGCAAGAAAGCACTGCTGATATGCGTTGTGGACAGCGCAAAGGACATGAATGTGGTCCTTCCGGAGTGCCAGAAAGCGGTGGATGCGATAAAGGCACCCTGACGATACCTTATTAAAATGCTTCCCTTAATCGAGTTTCGGGTTCTTGATTTCAACTCAGAGATGTGTGGGGTGAGTAGAGAGGTTCTGATGGGTAATGCAGGCAGGGCAGTTGCAGAGGTGATTAAAAATAGATTTAAAGTCAAGAACATTCTTGTAGTGTGTGGACCTGGCAACAACGGAGGAGACGGTTTTGCAGCTGCTGCGGTACTTGGAAAGGAGCATAACCTCACGGTGTGTCTCACAGAAAATCCGATGTCAATTAAGTCACAAATTGCAAAGCGTTATTTTAGACAGTGCAGAAAAATATGCAATGTGGATACTGTAGTAAATATTGAGCAACTGCTTAAAAATAATGAATTGATTATTGATGCAATTTTTGGCATCGGGCTGAATCGTGCACCAGAGGGAAAGTACGCCGAGATTATCGAAAAGATTAATCGAACAAGAAAACCAGTTGTATCTGTTGATGTGCCCAGCGGTTTTCCATATGCGCCTGCAATCAAGCCAGATATTACGGTTACATTCCATGATGTAAAGGAGGGCATGAATGAAGAGAATTCTGGTGAAATAATTGTAAAGGACATCGGAATTCCCCTGAACGCTCAGAGGGAAACCGGAACTGGTGAGTTCTGTTTATACAAAGTGCCGGGAAAAAATACGCATAAAGGCGAGAACGGCAAGGTGCTTGTTATTGGTGGAGGTCCGTACACGGGTGCGCCGTACTTTGCAGGTATGGCTGCGTACAGGGCGGGTGTGGACCTTGTGCACATCTTCACCCAGAAGGAAGCGTATCACACCCTTCGCGGGTATTCTCCGCTGTTTATTGTGCATGCGCTTGCTGACGATGTGGAACATGCACTTGCAGAACTACTTGCCCAGCAGAAGAACTTTGATGTATGTCTTGTAGGTCCTGGACTTGGTAACGCAGAGGATGTAATGCATCTATGTACAGAATTTATTGAGCGTGCAAAAATACCCCTGGTCGTGGATGCAGATGCAATAAAATTGCTTCGAAAGGCAGGGCACAGCTCTGATGTGCTGGTTACGCCCCATGCGGGTGAGTTTTATGAACTCACGGGCGAGAAACTCGAGGAGGACATAGAAAAACGAGGGGCGCAGGTGATGAAATGGGCTGCACAGCTCGGACTTACAATACTGGCAAAGGGACATGTAGATGTGATTTCGGATGGCATGCATGCGTGTTTTAACAGAACTGGAAACCCTGGCATGACGGTTGGTGGCACCGGCGATGTTCTTGCTGGACTTTGCGCTGCATTGATTGCGAAGGGATGTACTCCGTATCAGTCAGCACGACTGGGTGCATATATGAACGGGCTTGCAGGAGATGTGGCATTTGAAAAATACAGATATGGGCTTTTACCCACGGACATAATTGATGCAATTCCACAGGTCATCAGAGACGGACTTGAGAAGGTGAGATAGGCGAGTTCCTGGCATTTTTCTCATTCCAGATTCTGCATGCGGTCTCCAGGTCTTTTCTGGTATTTACATTGAAGAACACATGTTCCGGGAAATCCTCTGCAGGAATTTTGATTGAGCCAGAGGCGAGAATTGCCCTGGACAGGCGCGTTGGATGCTGGAGAAACTCTACAATATGCCTGCTCACCACGCTGTGAAACGGCTCTGTATTCCCGTTCTGCCAGACGGGAATGGAGTATGCAGCTGCATCAATCTGCTTGATAATTGCATGAGGGTTCAGAAATGGCATATCTCCAGCAGTAAGAAAAATTCGGTCAGATGCACTTTCTTGAATTCCCGTGATGATTGCGGAAAAGATTGTGTGTTCTCGCTCCCTGACAAATTTAACGCCTGGCATGTTTTGATACCCGTTCACTACCACAATTATTTCACGAAAGCCCACGGGTGTCAATGCACGCAGTACATGCTCGAGCAGCGTTTTTCCGCAGAGATTTGCATGCAGTTTGTTAGTGCCAAATCTTGAGCTGTCGCCTCCTGCAAGAACTACTGCACTCACATCTGTTTTCCTGTTCGCAGCACTGCGATGGCATTCAAGCCCGTGAGATAGCATGCTCTCTCAGCCCTCTCCTTCACATCCGAAGGTATTCCATGCCTGGCAATTCGCTGGGCATACACAGCACAAACCGCTCCAGCCATTAAGCCCTTTATGCTCGCCAGTGTGAAAAGTGTGCTCGCCTCCATCTCCATGTTGTACACATTGAGCTTTGAGAGTTTATCTACCGTATCTGGTTTCATGAGCGGGAAATTCACAGCCCGTCCCTGTGCACCATAGAATCCTGGTGCAGTTGCAGTGAGCCCTACATGGTATCTGTATCCCAGTTTTCGCGCACTTTCCTCGAGCGCCTGCACAACACGGTAGTGTGCAACTGCGGGATAGCCCTCGGGAACAAAGTAAAGTGAGGTATTTTCGAGACGCACCGCTGCAGTTGATATCACAAGGTCACCCAGATTTATGAAGGGCTGGAGCGCCCCGCAACTTCCAATTCTGATCAGTAATGGATTTTCCACAATATTCAGGATTTCTACCACTGCAATTTCAGTGTTGTCACACCCGATGCCAGTGGACATGACGGTGACATCAATACCGTTCCAAACGCCAGTGTATGTGACATATTCACGGTTCCTCCGCTCAACCTTTACCTCACTGAACTCCCCTGCAACCTTCTCAGCCCTTGCAGGGTCACCGCATAACAGTATGTTCTGGCAGACCTCACCGGGCTTCAAGCCAATGTGGTACTGTACACCTTCCTCGCCTTCCATTGTCTCAGAACTCTTGAGTTTTTTAGCCATGCTTGCACCCATGCGGTATTGATATTTTAATTTTCTGCACACATTGCTGTATCTGCCCAACGGCTCTCAATTTGTCTGCAGTATTCACCCAGGACAGTGTGGGGCACTTACAAGGATGCAGTTACGAAGTTATTTGTTTGATAATCTCCTCGAATATTTTCCTGTACTCCGGGTTTATTTCAACAACTGGCTTCATCTTTATCATTGCGTCTACAAAATCCTTTCGATACGGAATCCTGCCGATGATTGGTATTTTCTTTCTTTTCGCAAATTTTTCTATTTCGGAGCAAAAAGTCCTTTCGAGGTCGAATTTATTTATGACAATCCCGTGTTTTATCCCGAAGTGGTTTGCCAGATATAAGACCCTCTTTAAGTCGTGAAGTGCGGATGGTGTTGGTTCCGTGACGCCCACAATATAGTCAGTTCCCACCAGGGATGAAATTACGGGACAGCCAACGCCCGCAGCAGAATCTATCAAGATTACCTCTGCCTTCACCTCCTCGTTTATTTTTTCAGCATATTTCCTTACCTCAGCCACCACTTCACCAGATGAGTGCTCACCCAGTTTAAGTTCGCCAGAAACTAAATTTACATCGTAGTTCTTTCCCGTGTATACAGTCCCGATTTCTTTCCTGGTTTCAGTTATCGCACCCGTGGGACATGCAACCATGCAGGCCTTGCAACCAATACACACATCCTTTACAAATGCAGGATATTTTCCTGGCACAAACACAATTGCATTTTGCTTGCACACCGCTGCACACTTCCCGCACTTCATGCACTTGCTGAAATTCCATTTGGGTATTGGCTGATACACACGAGCGTACTTTTTCAGTTTTACTGAGAGCATGAGGTGGTCGTTGGGACACTCGACATCCGCATCCACGAGCATGGTCTTGCTTTTTCTCGCAAACTCCACAGCCAGCGAGGTCGCTACCATTGACTTTCCTGTTCCGCCCTTTCCACCGGTTACTGCAATCTTCATAGTTCCTTCACCTCCAGTTCTGCATTTCTTCAATAACCACAATTCTCATCGTTTAGCCCCCTGAACAATGTACAGTGCTGCAAGAGCAGGGTCCCGGGTATTAAATATCTGCCCGTCTCTGATTCCCAGATAATACTCCACACGCTCAACTACAAAAAACCTGCGGATACCTCCTTCTATCTCAGCCAGGTCAGTGTGTTTGATGTTGTTGATGTATGAGTTTGCCTGCCTCCTCTTTGATTTAAAAAATGCAGATGCGGGATTTAACAGCATCACCAGCAACCTTCCATCTGGTATGAGTACCCTTGCGGATTCCTGAAGTGCCTTCTCGTAATTGTCTATGAACTGTAATGAAGCCACATATAGCACAGCATCAAAACTTGCATCAGGGAACTCCATTTTCTCTGCAGACCCAACCACGGTTTTTATGCTCTCTGGAACTACAGATAGTGCCTCTTCAGATGTGTCAAGGCCAGTGATAACAAAACCATTTTTTTGCAACTCCCGCTCTATAATTGCGGGACCACAGCCCACACTTAAAACCTTCCAGTAGCCATGCAGTGCCTGCAGTATGTACTCTGTCTCCTTTCTGAATACCGCCTGCCAGAATTCCGACTCACACGATTTAATATATTCAGCCGTTTCACTCATGGCTCTGGCCTCTTTCTTTTTCTCACTTCCTCGATGTCAATGGGCTTCACCTCTGGTTTTTCTGCATCGTACACGGAGAGCACATTCCTAAAGGCACTGAAGAATTCCTTGATGCGTTCAATCTCTGCCCGGCTCAACGGCTTCACCGCACATGGTCTCAGCGGTGTGTTTATCTGAATTTCATCTGGCTCCAGTACCCTTGCAATCTCTGCCATCTCCCCTGCATAATCCCTGTTGATATCGATGAACATCATCTGCAATGCGAATTTACCCGTGTAACTTTTCCTGAAATTCTTTATGCCTTCCAGATATTTTTCAAATCTTATTCCTTCATATGGCCTGTTGATTGCACTGAAAACAGATGGATTGGGTGCATCTAGTTTTGCAACCACGATATCTAATCTGGATAATGCACGGTGCACATCCACATCTGAAAAAAGCGAGGAATTTGTGAGAATCGCCACGGGCAGGGAAGATACGGTTTTGACATGCTCAATCATCGCTCCAAGATTTTTTGCGAGTGTGGGTTCTCCAGTGCCTGAAAAGGTGATGACATCTGCACTTGCACCCGCTATCAACTTCAGATCCTCTTTCAGTTTTTCTAAACTGACGAACTCCTGGCGTTTATCCGTCTTTATTCCGTGCCCGAGCTGGCAGTACACACAATCAAACGAGCAAATCTTGCGTTCACTGCACACGGGGTCGATGCCCAGTGACCTTCCCAGTCTCCATGAAGACACCGGGCCGTACACTGATTTCATTAAAAACCCTTATCCTTCCAGATTTGCGTCCTTACCGTCTGTGCTCCTCACAAACATCTTCCATATCTGCTTTCTTCAGCCCCTTCTCTTTCCACATTTTGAAGATTTCCCTGACGGTCTGGGCTTCGCACACATAGACATCAATTCCAAGTTCCCTACATAAATGAAGTGCTCTTGGACCCAGCCCCCTGCACAGCAGCACATCCGCACCATGCTTCTTCATTAGTTCTGGTGGCAAGCCAAAACCACCCATGTGTTCGCTTGTATTGTCAATGATTTCAACCACATTCCCGTTGTCGTCAAGGAATGTGTAGGTATTGCATCTGCCAAAATGCGCTGCCACTGCACCATCCAGTCCCTTTTTATCCTCAGTTGGAACTACTATTTTCATGTTATCTTCCTCCATTACTGAATCTTCTCAAGTTTGTTTTCGATGAATTTCTGCAGTGCTTCCTTAACGGTGCCGCTTCCCTTGTACATTTCAATTTTGAATTGTTTCAGCACATCGTAAGCCCTGGGCCCAACATTTCCAGTTATCACTGCCTTTACATTTTTCTCCGCAACCATCTGTGCACTCGAAATCCCTGCTCCGCCCCGCTGCTGTATACTCCTGTTTTCGATTGCTTCCACCTTTCCAATTTCGTTGTTCTCAATTTCTACAATCAAAAAATATGGGCATCTTCCGAAGACCTCACTGACATTGCTGTCCAGACCTTTTCCTGTCGCACCTACCGCTACCTTCATTTTGTTACCTCCTGCCTATTCCTTTTTTTCCTTCTCATTTTTCAGCTCAGCAATTCTTTTTCGTATCTCTTCGAGTTCCTGTTTCAGTGCCTCCTGCTCCTGCTCAATTGCCTTTGCCTCGTCTTCCAGCATCTGGATTTCCTGTTCTTTCGTTACATACGGTTGTGGCGGTGTTCCCACGGGTACCCATGTTGGGGCTGGATACCGCGGTGTCACTGGCGCAAATCCCCACCATCTACGAAATCCTCGACCGCAACCTCTGCCCCAGAATCTCCTGATGCCACGACCATACCCGAAACCCGAATTTGCAAATCCCGGCACGGGATAGCCCGCACAGTATCCCATTCCTCTTCCTGTTCTCGGTCCATGTCCCATCGGACCTGTTCCATCTCCACCTGGCATTTTTATACACCTCCTGTCTTTCGCAATTTATTCAATCACCTCTTACCATCAGGGTGCCACATTTCTCGCATCTCACCTGAGAGCATGGCACACCCGCAACCTTTGGTTGCTCGTGTCCGCACGCAGGACAGACACACACAGAAGGTGGTCCACCTGCTCGTCTTCCGAATCCACCGCGCCCCATTCCTCTTCCGACTGCCATTTTATAATCACCTCCTTCTACCTTTATTGCTTTACCATTGACGAGAGCATCTGCAATTTTTTTATTTGCCGAATCCAGCACTCTTTGAAATGTAGCTCTTGAAATTTTCATTCTCTCAGCACATTCTTCCTGTTCCAGGTCTTCCAGATACCTTAACCTGATTGCCTCAAGTTCCTCTACCGTAAGCACAACTTCCTCCAGTGCTGAGAGCGGAATTCCCTTTGGCTTGAAGTAAGCCACCGTTGGTAGTACTGAGACCCATCTTGGTTTTCTCGGTCGCACCATAATGAGCATATGCTCATAACTCTATATAAGGGTTTCGATAGGTGCATAAAATTGCACACTTAACATATATATACCACGGTGCATATTCTCCTTTCATGGAGCATGTGCATTTAAATGTGAAACGGGTGCTTTTGTGTGCAATGGTCGTACTGGTATTGTGCATAATGGTGGTTCCAGCGAAAGAGGTGACAGCGGACTCAGGTAAAATTACAGTTGAGGCGGATTTTGAGGTACTGCAGTATGCTGAAGGTGGCGGACACATTACATGGCACATTGAGGGTGATGCAGCCACAGAGTACAGGCATGCATTGCTTGTACTCCTGTACGGAGATAACGCAACCACAGCAAATATCTCAGCAAAGGACCTCTTCAACAGATACTTTGTGGGCTACGGCGGTGTGGAAAGCTTCCTTGAGGGCACACAGGGATACAAGAAAATTCGCGTCTGGGGTGTTGAAATACGGCGCTCAGAGCCACTGAGCAAAGGTGACTATGGCACCGGAGACGCTGCACTTGAGGTGGACACAACCGGGCTTATCGGCACAAACTGGAATGCGCAGGATAGCATTGAGATAAAATACCTGCTGGGCTGCAGGTTGTACGACGATAATGAGAAGGAAAACCCGGTACTTGCACATCACCTGCTTGCGAAGGCACTCTATGCACCATTTTACTATGCAGTAAATAACACCACACTATGGGACGACATCCATGTAGGAATTGATTTAGATGCAGCTAACCGGTTCATGCCCCTGACGAGTGACAGGTATCCGGTAACATTCCATACAACCACATATGTAGTGGGCACCCTCTCGTACACTGCATTTTCAGGTGTGAATGCGCTTGCAATAAGAACGCCTGTTGGTTATGTAATAAAATATGATGCTGCCTATGATACATGGGTGCCTGCATCATTCACATATGCAGCATTTGACCCCATCGAATGCCCTGCGGTTGGATTTATAGTTCTGGTTGTATTTTTCGTGCTTTTGCGCTATTTCCCACAGCACTTCTTCACGGGCTATCGAGCGAAGCTTCCCAGAGAGTTGCGTGCGGGTGCAAAGAAAATACGGTGGTGGCACTACACCGTGCTTCTGCTTCTCCTGCTTTACATCCTGATTTACTTTTTCACCACGGTGTATGTGAATCACATCATATTCATCATAATCGGTGTAGCCCTTCTGGTTCCGGATATTATTGTATCTCGTGAACTGTATCGCAGAAAGCTTGCATCCGTTAAAATCGAGCCCGTCAAAACTGTGCCAGCAACGATGACGCCCGCAGAGGCAGGTGTTGAAAAGACAATTCAGTGTGGAAACTGTGGAACAAGCTTCAGCATAAGATATTCTGGCGTTCCTGTTCAGGTAGAGTGCCCGAAATGCCATGCAAAGGGTATGTTCCAGGGCGATGCGAAAAAGGAAATTGAGATTACTGAGGGCATGAATAATTTAATCCTGACAACTGACATGCCAGAGTTTTACCAGAAATTCGCGAAACTCGCAGCTACAAGACCCGTGCTCTGCCTCACAACACAGTATCCAGATAAACTCAAGCAGGCATATGGATTGCAGAATGCAAAGTTCGAGTGGATTTCTACGATGAGTACAAAGGAGGGGCTGAAACCACTTGACCCCAAGCGCCTCGAATTTGAAATCATGCTCGCAATCAGCACATTCATGCGACAGAACCAGAATGCTGTGATTCTGATCGATGGTCTCGAAATGCTCATTGTGGAAAATGGATATGATAAGGTACTGAAGTTTGTGAAAAAGGTCATTGACATCGCAAACACGACAAAATCCATGCTGGTTATTCCAATAAATCCCTCTGCACTGAGTCCAGACCAGGAGGCGATGCTCAGCAAGGCATTTGACAGGGTGTGGAAGGCGTAGTGGGGCGCTTGCATGCAGAACCACGGTCGTTTGAGCGTAACGATGATGGCACTGGAATACCCTCCAAACATCTACGGCGGAGTGGGTATACATCTCAAGTATCTCACCACCGCACTTCTGCAGTTTATGGATGTGGAGGTAAGAACAATTGGTGAGAATGAAGGCGCAGGCACATTTGAAGGAGTAAGGGTGAGGTATTATACGCCCTGGCGTGCAATGAAGGAGATAAAAGAGAAGTATGGCAAAGCTCTGGAGACACTTTCACTTGACCTTGCACTGGTGAAGGATGAGATTGGAAGTGAGATTGTACACACCCATACATGGTATACAAATCTGGCAGGGCTTTACGCAAAAAAACTGTATGATAAAAAGATAGTTGCAACGGTGCACTCCCTTGAGCCCCTGCGACCCTGGAAATCAGAGCAGCTGGGAAGTGGGTACAACCTCAGTGTGTGGATGGAAAGAACCGGGCTTGAGGCATGTGATAAAATAATTGCAGTTTCAAATGAGATGAAAAAGGACATTGAACGCGTGTATGGCATTGAATCGGATAAGATTGCGGTGATACACAATGGAATTGATATTGAAAAGTACAGAAAGAACGAAAATCCAGCAATGATAAAAGAACTGGGGATTGATGCACCCTACATTCTGTTTGTCGGGAGGTTGACCAGGCAGAAGGGTGTTTTTGAGCTGGTTGAGGCGATGGAGCGTGTGAAAGTCAACGAGAAGCTTGTGCTTGTTACCGGGAAACCAGATACGAAGGAAATCGAGCAGGAACTTGAAAGCAAGGTAAGGGGGAAGAAGAACATAATCTGGATAAATAAGATGCTCAGTGAAGAGCAAATTATTGCACTCTATTCTTCAGCTCGCCTGTTTGTTTGCCCGTCACGCTACGAACCATTCGGAATAATAAATCTTGAAGCAATGGCATGTGGTGCACCCGTTGTAGCGAGCGCGACTGGGGGAATAAAGGAGGTTATAAACAGCGGTGTGAACGGATTACTCGTTCCTCCAGGCGATGTGACTGCACTGGCAGATGCAATTGAGCACCTGCTTACAGACGAGCAACTACGGTTGAAATTTATTGAAGCGGGGCGGAGGCGTGTAGAACAGGAATTTTCATGGCACAGAATTGCACAGAAAACATATCAGCTGTATGAGGAGCTTGCTGGAAAATGAACCCGGGTAACGAGGCAATCCTTGATTTTTTTGATACGAAACTGAGAACACGGCGGTGGTTCGGAGAGAAACTTGATTATGTGAGCGCAAACATCGAAGACGAAATTCCATTGTACACCAGTGGTGATGTGGAAATCCGGTGTTACATATTCAACACAAAGCCAGGCAATCACAGATATTTTGTGCCTCTGGCAATCACAAAGAGCATGTTCCACATCTATTCAACAGGAGCTCCCGTGCATACGCTCAACGGCAATACTGCGCAGGTTGTTGAGGCGGAATACCTCGATACATTTTTCAACATAATCTTTAATATGTTCACCGGTGGTGAGCGGAGAACAGGTAGGAAGTCCAGCATTGTATTCAACCCGATTGTGAATTTGAGAGGCGAGCATGTAAGGAAGGGAGAAGTGCTGGGGCATGACACTACGAACATCAATCTCCGTATAATCGGAGACAACAGAACTTTTGTGCTGAAGACCTATCGAAAAATAGACCTTTCAAATACAGAGCCAGATATGCTTTTAAAGCTCTCCCGCTCTGCCTTTAAACACACGCCGGGAATATTCGGGTATGCACAAATCAGGTCTGCATCAGGGGATGCGGTGTGCTTCCTCCTCATGGAATATGTGAATTCTGCGGGTGATGGAATAAAGGCGTTTATGAAGGACATGAACTTTCTCATAAATGCCAGGAAATCAGATGAGCAGCGGGAAATCTACACACATTCCGGAAATCTTGCGTGGGAACTCGGCAGGATTACTGCAGAAATGCATGCGCATCTGGTCGATGAAACAGGTGCGTTCAGAGCAGAGGAAGTAACACCAGAGGACATTGAACGCTGGAAAAACAAAATTTCAGCGAACATGGAATACTGCCTCCAGACGATGCAAAAACACCGTGAACTTGCATTTTTAACGAAATATATGGATGTGCTGGCAGAAATAAAGGTGGCAATGCACGGGCTACTTGATGCTGGAAACGGTTTTCTCGGCACTCCAAAAATCAGAACGCATCAGGACTATCATTTAGGTCAGGTTCTTTATGTTCCATCAGGAGACACATTTTATGTGCTGGATTTTGAAGGCGAGCCGGGGAGGGAAGGTATTGAACGCCTTGAGAAGTTCCCGCCAGTGCGTGATGTGGCAACCATGCTCCGCTCATTTAGCTATCTCAAACACTTTGCGTTTATAAATTATCTTGAAGAACTGCTTTCCATTCGGGGAGAGGAAAGGGCAGCGGCGCGAACCGTGGGACCGCTGATGCTCACGGGTCACATGGAAACGAAAATCAATCTTGATGAGAAAGTACCGAAACTTCTGACACGCTATGAACATGAAGCAGGCACGAAATTCATTGATGGTTATCTGAATACGATGTCAAAAGTTGCACCTGCACTTCTGCCGTGCAGTGCGGAGATTTCGAAGCTTATCAAGTTCTGGCTGATGGAAAAGGCGGTCTATGAATTAAAATATGAACTTGAACACCGTGTGGAAAATGCTGGAATTCCAATTGCTGGCATGATTGAAATTCTATACGGGAGCGAAAAACCATGGCTCAGGACGGGAACATAATGCATGCATCCCAATGCAAAGGTTATATAATGAGGTAATATATGGGTGAAACATGCCCACAAAAAGAATTTCTGGTATCGAAATTTCAGGCATAAGGAAGATGTTTGAAGGTGCACCGCCAAACTCAATTAATCTCGGGCTCGGTGAGCCAGATTTTCAACCCCCGGATTGCGTGCTTCGTGCATTTCAAGAGGCAGTTGCAAAAGGACACAACAAATACGGGCCGATTGGTGGCATCCCGGAATTAAGGGCAGAAATTGCACAAAGGTATAAATCAATTGCAGATACAATGCCAGAAAATGTGATAATCACGGATGGTGCCACAGAAGGACTATTTGCCACAGCCCTCGCAATTTATGAGGAAGGTGACGAGGTTCTCATACCTGACCCCGGCTTTCCGCTCTATGAAGCCCATGTGAAGCTCTGCGGTGCAACACCGGTGACATATAAACTCTCCCAGGAGAACAACTTTGTTCCAGACATTGCAGAGATTGCATCCCTGATTACACCCAGGACGAGGGCGATTCTGATAAACTCGCCATCAAATCCCACAGGCGGCATCATACCCGAAAAAACCGTTGAACAGATTGCACAAATTGCAGATGAACAGCATCTTACAATAATCTCTGATGAGGTATATGACCATATTCTCTACGATGAAACGCATCACACATTCTGGGGCAGAGCAAAAAATGTGGTTATCATCAACTCATTTTCGAAGACATATGCAATGACTGGCTGGCGCATCGGTTTTCTGCTAGCCACATCTAACATTATTTCTGATATATTCAAGGCACACTATCACGCAATTGCCTGTCCTCCTACACCCACACAGTATGCGGCACTGGAAGCCCTGAGAAACGCAAATGGCGACATCAAAAAAATGGTAGGGGAATTCAGGCGAAGACGGGATTACATTGTTGATGCACTCAATCGCGTATCTGGATTTAAATGCGTGAAACCCCAGGGTGCATTTTATGTATTTCCTGCGTATACGCCAGACCTCACATCACTTGAACTTGCATCAATGCTGGTGCACAATGGAGTTATATGCACACCTGGCTCAGCATTCGGTAAAAATGGAGAGCGACACATCAGATTCTCATATGCAAATTCACTTGAAAATATAACCCGGGCAATGGAGATTATAAAGAAAGTAATGGAAGGGCTCTCATAGCCCCGCAAGTATAAGCATTTTCAGCATATCGCCAGTATCCTTGCAGTTATCTGCGGAGTTCTCCATTCCGTGCAGGATCTCACGAAGCACAATCATTGCCCGCGGGTCTGAAATTTTGCTCAACACATGTTTCTTTGCCTCAAAGTACATCTCGTCGATTTTGTGCTCCAGCACCTCCACATTTTTCTCACACTGTTGTGCGTTGTGCATGTCTCTTGCAAGTTCCTCAATTGTGCGCTTCAGGGATTTTGTGGTTTCCACAAGCGACTCACATATCTTTATCAGGTCCTTCCAGATTTCATCTGGGCACGAGAGTTTCAGGTCAATGAAAATCTCGAGGTTCATTCCCGCCTCCTTAATCCAGTCCGCAGCATAATCCTGATGTCGTATCATGCGCATCAGATACTCCCGCTCTCTGGGCTCAATCTCAGCACGACTCACCTCTTCCTGGATAAGTGTCTCAATCGTATCTGCATCCTTCTCATACGCATTCAGTGCATGCAGTGCCTTTTTTGCATCCTCAGAAACACCATTGCTTGCAAATTTTATTGCGTTCAGCAGTTCTATACTTGTGTCTACAAGCTTGCCCGCATGCTCACTTGCCTTTCTCACCACAATTGATTCATGCCGTTTTGTAAACCAGCTCAGCAAACTCTTTTCCATATCTTCACCTTCTATTTTTTCTCGAGCGAGATTGCACCCACCATACCCTCTGGGGGTATTCTGTACACGAGTATCTTTTCTGGCGATAGTGCAAGTAAAATTTCTTTGCCTATATTAAATTTTTCATCGAGGTTGTATGAAACCATCTTTATCTGTGTACTGCCGTATTCAAAAATATGCACATTGTATGCGCCGAAGAATATTGTGCGCTCAAATTTTGCGTGAATGGTGTTTTTATCGCCCGCACGCACATTCTCCGGGCGAATGGCAAGAATAACGCGTTCTCCACGCATCTCATTGTACTGGCTGTTAATCTCCAGCACATCACCTTCCCGTGTCTCTGCGTACACCTTTCCCTCCTTTTCAACAATTCTTGCATCCAGGAAGTTGATTTCACCGAGAAAGAAGGCACCGAAGAGTGTCCTGGGCTGCTGGTATATCTGTGATGCCTTGCCTATCTCAATAATTTCACCGGAACGCATAACACAGAGTTTATCTGCAACTGCAAGTGCCTCCTCCTGGTCATGTGTCACATGGAGCACAGTAACGCCAAAGTCCTTCATAAATTTTCTCAGTTCGACTCTGAGTTTTTTCCGCACACGGGCATCCAGTGCAGAAAGCGGCTCATCGAGGAGCATGAGTTTATGCTGGGTCGCAAGTGCACGGGCAATTCCACATGATTGCTGTGTGCCCATTGGAAGTTCCCTGGGGTAAAAATCCATATAGTTGCCGAGACCAAAGAGTTCACCCAGTTCATTCACGATTTTTTTAAGTGTGTTTTTATCTGTATTTCTTACCTTCAGTGGATACGCAATGTTCTCACGAGCAGGCATATGCGGAAACAGTGCAATATTCTGAAACACATAACCGAATTTCCTCTCAGATGGACTTAATGCAGTCACATCCTTTCCCTGTATAAATATCCTCCCGGATGTGGGTTTCTCAATACCGGATATAATCTTTATCAGCGTGGTTTTGCCACAACCAGATGGTCCAATGATTGCAACATATTCGCCTTCTTCAATGCTCATCTGCACATTTTTAAGTGCCCATATATTTCCATACCGTTTTGATACATTCTCAACTCTGAGCATCACTCCACCTCCAGTTCATCAACGATGTTCAAATCAGTTGCATCAAAGCATATTGCATTTCTGATGTGTGCCCAGCATTGCATTCCCTCCTCAAAATCCAGTTTTTCGACAAGCGGGATTTTTACATGGAGGTATTCTCGCTCTGTGCGGAAGTCAATCTCGTAAAACCTGTCAGTGATGTGGATATGTCTGATTTCTCCATAGAACGCATTTGGCACTTCCTCCCGTGATAGGGCTACATGCTCCGCCCGCACACACACAAGCACCTTTGTTCCTTCTGCCATGCCCGTATTTTTCTTTAATGTTAACATTCTTCCGTGTGCATCCTTCAGTATGAGTTCATTCCCGGTGTTCTTCTCGACATAAAACACAAAAAAGTTACCGCCACCAACGAAGTTTGCCACAAATGGAGTTTTCGGATTCAGGTATATCTCAGATGGCTTTGCGTCCTGAATTATTTTTCCACGCCTCAGCACAATTATTCTATCACCCATTTCCATTGCCTCGTCTTCATCATGTGTGACATGAATCACCGTAATTTTGAAGTCCTTTGCAATTTTTCTCAGTTCGCTTCTGAGCATGATACGGAGCTTTGCATCCAGTGCACGCAGTGGTTCGTCAAAAAGCATGAGCTGTGAATTTGAGGCAAGTGCCCTGGCAAGTGCCACACGCTGCATCATGCCCCCGCTCATCTCTGCAGGATATGCATTTTTTCGTTCAATCAGATGCGTGAGCATGAGAAATTCCTCTGCAACTTTCCTGGCATCTGCTTTATCAAATCCTTTTACAATTCTGGCAAACATCACATTTTCAAGTATGGACATATGTGGGAACAGTGCATATGTCTGAGAAAGATATGTGATGTTTCTTTCTTCTGGTTCAAGAGCAGTGACATCACAGCCATCGACATAAACTCTGCCCTGTGTGGGGTTCTCAAGCCCTGCAATTATTCTCAGCAGTGTGGTCTTTCCTGCACCCGTGGGTCCGAGTAACACCACATACTCTCCTTTATCAACACCAAACGAAACATTATCCAGGGCAACCTTTTTTCCGAATTTCTTCTGTATTCCCTTTACTTCGATGTACATTTTTCTTCACTCCTCGTGCTCATACGAACCAGGAGAAGTATTATAACCGCAATTACAATGAGTATGAGTGATGCCAGTGCAGCTGAATAATAATCCTTTGCCTTCACAAGTTGAACGATGTAAACTGGTATTGTAGTAATGGTGCTGTTTGCAGGTAGCACTGCGATTGTCGCACCCGTCTCATCTAAACTTCGTGTGAATGTCATTATAATGCCCGCAATTATGCTGGGTTTGAATATGGGATATATGATTTTTCTGAATACGGTGAGTGGTTTTGCACCCAGTGTGCGTGCAGCATCCTCATAATCTGATGGAATCTGTCTGAGTGCAGATGCAAAGGTTCTTACGAGAAATGGGAATGTAAATGCCACATGGGCAAGTACAACCACAAGAATTGCGGTAAATGCGTTTTCTGTATTAACAAAATTTTTCCAGAATAATCCGAGTGAGATGCCCAGTGCTACTGTGGGAACAATCATCGGGATATTTGCAGTTACATCCAGTAAATCCGCAATTTTGCGGTGCTTTCCTCTGCCAATATATATCGCAAGTGGAATTGCAGTGCACACACAGATGAGCGTGGTGAGAAATGCAACGAGAAGTGAGATTCCAAGCGATTTAAAGAGTAGCCAGTAGTCAATATTCACCCGATTGCCCCAGTCCGAAATTACAAATGAAATTATGAACATGCCAGGTAGAAAAACAATTAACGCAAAAAAGAGGATGCCTGATACATCCCTGACAGACGCAAACGAAACCCTGCTCAGTACGGTTTCAATGCGGTATGTCTTTCTGAACGGGAAGCGCACGCGCTCTCCGAACTGCTTTATGACCACGAGGAGCACAATCGAGATGAGGATGAGGAGCATGCTCATGAACCCGAGTGCCTCGTTGATGTACGCATACCCTGAGTTTTTAAGTGAATTGATAAGCGCAGGTGCGGTGAGTGTGGCATCTGGAGAACTGGAAATGCTTGCATAGCTCACATCCGTGACCATTGAAAGTGCAAGAAATGTGGCGCCAGTTTCACTGAGGCTCCTTGCAATGCAGAGCACAATCCCTGTAAGCAGTGCAGCTTTCATGATTGGAAGTGTGATTGTGCGCACAACTGTGAATCGCTGGGCACCGAAACATGCACCCGCAAATTCGTAGGTTATATCAACTTCTTCAATACCCGCCTTTATGGAACGCACCATGTATGGATATGTGAATGCAATGTGCAGAAGGATAACAATCAGGAGTGGTGTGGACACGATGGAGAGCGAACTCGGTCTTGCAATTTCTGCAGTTAAATCATGTGCCCAGAACAATGTGATGCTGAAACCCAATGCTGCGGTAGGAATCACAAGCGGGAGGTCAACCAGTGTATCTAAAAATTCCTTTCCCCGGAATTTCTTTCTTGCAAGCAACCATGCAAGCGGGAAACCCGCAAGTATGTCCACGACCACGACGATGAGGGCAACAAAAATGGAGATTCCTGCACTTCTCCAGAAAACAGACATCAAACGCTCATCGGATAACACATGGGTTTGCATTGCATCCCAGTTTGTACCTACATAAACGAAGGAGTATAGCACGGGCACACATACAAATATGATGAAGAAGAGGATTATGAGCCCATACCATACCATTTTAATTTGCTTGAGTCCCAGGATGCGTGTAGTTTTTAGCATTTATTCCCAAATTAGTTCTAGTATATATTTGCTTTCACCTTCCGCTGAGCATATGCTAGTATGGATGGCTGAACATACGCATGGTGAACTTTAAATAAGTCCATTGCATTATATATTGGGCATTAAATATGGGCGACGAACGAGACAATGAGTTGAATCGTGCACTTACAGAGTTTACAAAGATACAGGGTATCGGGCTTTCAAAGGCAAAAAAGCTCTATGAAATGGGTTACAGAAGTATTGAGGACCTGAAAAAGGCATCGTTTGAAGAGCTTGCGAAGGGCATAGGTGCAAGTCGTGCTGGGCTGATAAAGGAATACACTGCCCGGCTTGCGGAAAAAGAAAAGACGAAGGCGAAGCCAGAAGTGGTTATTAAGGAAAAGAAAGTTAAAAAAGAAGCTATTGTGGACATGGAGGGCAAAGAATCTCCAAAAAAGGAGGAACTTTCGGGATATGTTCCGGCTACAGCCACGGGGGTTCGGGAGGGGGCGGAGCCCCATCCTGGGGAAGCAACAGAGATGGACCAGGAAATTGCTGAGATGATGAAGGAACTTGAGGAAACAGAGAAGTTCATAGAACAGTCCAGAACATCGAGAGAGCTCGTGGTGTTCGAAAAGAAGGTAAAGAAGGAAGGAAAGATAAACGGGCTTAAGGCAGTGCATGTTGTGCAGAAAAGGGCGGGAAAGGAGAGCAGAGCACAGCGGTTTGGTGCAATACTGCTTGTCTCGCTCCTCATTGCATCCTCGATATTCGTCCTCTGGTATGCAATTCAACCATCTGGCAGAATACGGGTTGATGGCAGTATCGATGACTGGGCAGGTGTTGTGAAGTACACGGACAGCACCGCAGTGCAGAATCCAGATATAAACATCATTGAGTACAGCGTGCTCTATGAAAATGACCGCGTTGATTTCTATGCAAAAGTTTCTGGCAGGATTTTCAACGGTGCAAATAATGGTTACGATGTGCTAACAATCTTTGTGGATAAGGATGGAAACAGAAACACCGGGTATGCAATTGAGAACCTTGGTGCAGATGCAAAGATTGAGGTTGCAGGCTACGATGGAGAAATAAGGAGTGCCAGCGTTTCGTTCTTCAACTCTCACAGTGCATCTGTTTTTCCTGCAATGAACTACAGTGCCTGGGAGAGTGGAGGCGAGGCAAGAGCTGAGTGCAGTGCGACCATTGTTGAAGGCTACGCAAAGATACCTGGACTTAGCAAACCCGTTTCTTTGTTTGTGATGCGTCATGTTGCAAATGCCAGTGTTGAGGAGAAGCGCGGTATGGCGTATGCATGTGGTGCTGGTTCACTCGTAATAAACCAGAGATTTATTGCTGGCGATGTGGTTGGCGAGAGCGATAATGTGCTTGCGTTGAAGGTTGTGGCAAAGGGCGGTGATGTGGTACTTAAATCACTTGCCGTTAGTAATGCACTGCTCAATGCAAATTTCCCGCTCACGCTGATTGCGAACACAGAGTACACATTTACCTGCACACCGAAGGCACTGGAGCAGGGAAAAGCATATGCATTTGCAGTTGAGAGCGCTGTCTGTGATGTGCCATACAGAATCGTTGGGAGTGGAGGAAAGGCGTACTTTGGTGGATTGCCTCAAGAGATTGTGATTGATGGTGCATTTGGTGACTGGCAGGGTGTGCAAAAAGGCAGTGATGCCATAGGCGATGTGGGCGATAAAAACATTGATTTGCGTGAGTATGC
>Ga0078972_1002934_pt2 | contig 28616 bp, 24 predicted proteins | sample YelNatPaOPGAMG01_FD_67568 | JGI IMG/M metagenome (GOLD analysis project Ga0078972, IMG submission 67568) | Hot spring thermophilic microbial communities from Obsidian Pool, Yellowstone National Park, USA - OP-RAMG-01 (SPADES assembly) (version 2) | ecosystem: Environmental > Aquatic > Thermal... | reverse complement strand
GAAGCCGCAACGTACCTGAAGACCGGCTGGATCGCGAACGACGTATTGGGTAATCCGTACACGATCGGGAACGTCGGCTCGAACCAGGTGCAGGTCTCCACAACGACCAAGACCGCGTTGGACGGCGTGGGGATCGACTGGGGTACCTTCTAGGTCCAGAATCCCTGGAGCGCCACAGGCGCTCAACACCGCGAGGCGGGAACAGCACGTTCCCGCCTCGCGCTTTTACCGGGCCGCGCTTGCTCTGCGGCACCGCGGATGCTATAAAACACGGGCCGGTCGTTTCGGCAGGAAGGAGTTAACGATATGCTCAAGAACGGCACAAGCGAGTCAGCGTTCACCCTGGTTGAAATCATGATTGTCGTTGCCATTATTGGGTTGCTCGCCTCGCTCGCCATACCGGGATTCATCAAGAACCGGAAGCAGTCGCAGGGGCGCCGGGCCCTCAATGATTGCCGGCAAATGGACGGGGCCATTGACCAGTGGGCGATGGAAAAAGGAAAGAAGGACGGAGATACCATCAGCACAACGGAGGCTGCGACCTATTTGAAAGGCGGGAATTGGTCGGCGAATGACCCGGTGGGGAATCCGTATGTCATCGGGAATGTCGGGGTCAATCAGATCCGGATCTCGACGACGACCAAGGACGCGCTGGACGGTGTGGGGATTGACTGGGGCATATACTGACCCCGGCAATCCCGCCAGGGCGCAGCAACGGGGCAGACTTTGGGCCTTGCCCGTTTTGTGCGCCATGTGCTATGAAGCACACCGTCGTCGGCGGTAAGGGTCAATGAGCAAGTTCTTCGCGAAAACAAAGCAGCAGGGGCGCAGCGCGGTTTTGGGGTTGGATTTGGGTGCCAGCCAGATGAAAGCCGCGGTTGTGCGCCGGGACGGGGAACGCGTTGTCCTGGCGGAATACGCGCTGCGCAAGTTGCCGGTGGACGGGAAGGGGCCGAGCAAGGGGGCACTGGTCAGTGAGCTGCAGCAGTTGTTGGGCGGTTTGAAGACGGCTGACCGGCACGCGGTGGTCACGGTCAGTTGTCCTTCGGCGATGGTTTGTCAGGCGGATGTTCCCCGGATGCGCATCGAGGAGGTTCGCGGCGCGCTGCAGTTGCCGTCCAACTGCGCCAAATATCTGCGGCGGGAACTGGTGAACTATTACCTCGATGTGGTGGAAATTCCTGAGAGTGGCGAGGAAGGGAAGGCCAAGAAGCCGACGATGCGCGTGTTGGTTGGCGGGGCCAGCCGGGACGAGGTGGCCGTGTATCGCGACGCGTTGGTGGAGGCGAAGGTGCGTCCGGCCGCCTTGGAGTTGACGGCGGTGTCGGTCGTGAATGCTTTTCAAGTCAGTCATCCTGAGTTGTGTGAGAAAGAGGTCGTGTTGCTCATGGATATCGGCGCGCAAGCCACCACGATCAACCTCTTGCGCAAGGGCGTGCCGGTCATGACGCGCATCATGCGGTTTGGCGGCAGCCAGCTCAGTGAGCACATCGCGCGAGTGTTGACGCTGAAACCCGGCGAAGCCGAGGACCAGAAACTAAAAATGTCCGAGCCGGTCCAGGCGTTGGTCAAGACGGCGTTGTTGCCGTTGGCGCGAGAGGTGCGGGCCTCGATTGATTTTTTTGAGCGTCAGGAGGAATGCCATGTGACCAAAGCGTTTGCCGGTGGCGGCTCCGCGACCGCGGCGGAGATTCTGCACTTTCTGAGCGAAGAGGTCGGCATCAAACTCGAACGATGGGACCCGCTCCGGAACTTTGATCTGGGGCAGGTCGGCGGGGATGCCGCCGCGCTGAAATCCATGGCGCCGACCTTGGGGGCCGCGATTGGGGCGGCGGTCGGACGGTTGTTGCCAACCTAGACTGTCGCCATGGCGCCGATCACACTGAATCTACTCGCCGAGGAACAACTGGCGCAACAGGCCAGCGCCCGGGACCCGGTCAAAATTACAATTTGCCTGGCGGTGGCATTGGTGGCCGTGGTGATGGGCGTGGGGGCGTGGATCCAGCGGGCGGCCGAGCGCGCGAAAATCGAGTTGGCGGATTTGCGGAAGAATCAACAAGCCCTGGAAGAAGCGCAGGCCAGATTGGGAGGGGGCTACCGGCCGGCGAAGACGCTGGCGGAGGACGTGGTGGCGATCAACCAGGCGCGGTTGATCTATGGCCCGGAACTGGCGGCGGTGAAGGATTTGATCCCGGAAGGGATTCTGTTGACTGCGCTGCGGTTCTCCGTGGCCAGGGACGCGGCCGCGCCGGAACTGCCGGCCCCCGTCGAATCTAAAAAAACGGAAGAGCCGGCGCGCGCGCGGCGCAGCGCGCCGAAAACCGCGGAACGGCGGATCCTGCAACTGGAGGGGAAGGCTTTTGGAGCGCAGCCGGAGTTGGTGGTGGACAGTTTTCTCCAGGGCTTGCGCAGTGATGCGTTGTTTATGGAGCGGATTCATCAGATTTCGTTGCGGTCCATCGCCCGAACGCCGCAATCGCCGACGGACAGCGCCGGGATCGGCCCGTCGGCCATCTTTGTCGTCGAATGTGCCTACAAGGAGCGGAAATGACCAACCCGTTCCGCAATCTGCCGAAAGAGAAGTTGCAGCAGTTGGTGATGACTGTGATCCTCGCGGTCGCCATTCTCAATGCGGTCAGCTATTTTTACGTCCGGCAACAGTGGGCAACCCTGTCCCGCCGCCGCGGAGACATTGCGAAGTTGCGCAGTCAGATTGACGAAATGAAGAAGGCCGCCGAGCAGGAGACCAGGGACGAGATGCTGCGGAGCCAGATTCTGACGTTTGCGAACGAGCAGCGGCAGAGCATGATCACGGGCGATCCGTTAATGTGGGTGGTCCGGGAAATGACACTTTTGTCCGAAAAACATCCCATCAAGATGCAGACCCCGCGGGCGGGGAGCCGGTCGCCGCATCGGACGCGGTCGGGGGTGCAGACCTATACCACCCGGCTCGATTTGAGCGGGACGTACGATCAGATTGGGTGTTTTATTCGGGACTTGGAGAACCGGTATCCGGCGGCGGAGATTCAGTCGCTGGAGATCACCACCGGCGGGGAAGGCGGGGCCTTGCGCGCCATCGTGGAGGTCGGTTTCCTGATGGACCCGCTCAGCCCCGAGCCGGTAACAGCGGCGGAGAAAAAATGATGCCGACCGCAACCATGCCAATGGATCGAACCCACCGGCGTTGGGCGGGGCGGTTGCGCATCGTCGCGCTGATGGGATTGTGGTTGTTGGGCACGGTTCTAGCGGCGACAGTGGCCAGTAAGGAGTTCAAACCAGAATTGCGCCTGTCCAGCTACAACCCGACCAAGACGCGGGACCCCTTTGGCGGCACCAAGACAGCGACCACCGGCAGCTCCCAGTCAGCGGCGGCTTCGATGTTCCAACTCGAAGGGATTCTGTACGATGCCCAAAATCCGGTCGCGGTCATCAACGGCCGAATGGTTTCGTTGCGCAAACCGGTCCAGGTGCCGGTGGGAATGTCGGAAGTGGAAGTCAACGCCGTGGAAATCACCCGGCAAAAAGTGGTGTTGGAAGTCAACGGGCAGCGGGTCGAGTTGCGCCTGAGTGCCGGCGTTGAAAGCCCCGCCGCGACCGGCAAGTGAGATCGTGAGACCATCAACCTCAACAAGGAGATCAGACATGAACATGCGAACCGTTTGGATTTGCGCCAGCGTTGTGTCGCTGCTGGCGTTCAGTGGTTGGTTGCCGGCACAAGAACCAGCAGCCGCGCCGCCCCCGCCGGCGACGCCGCCGGTAGTAACGGAAACAGCCACCGCCGCCGCCCCGGCCGAGGCGGTGGCCCCCGCGACGGAGCAAACAAGTGGCATCAGTTTCATTGATGCTGACCTGCAGAATGTCGTGCGGACGCTGGCGATGAAAGCCGGCCTGAACCTGATTGTCGGCGAAGAAGTCACCGGCAAAGTCACCGTCAACCTCAAGGACGTCAGTTATGAAGAGGCCATGCGGCTGATTGTCGAGTCCAAGGGATACGCTTTCATCAAAGAGAAGATGAAGGACTCGGAAAAATTCGTGATCAAGATCAAATCGCGTGACGCCCTGGAGGCCGAGCCGGTCCAAGTGCAGGTTTTCTCGCTCAACTACGCCAAAGCCGAGGACGTGAAGAAGAGTCTCGAATCCGCGTTGACGAAGCAGGGCAAGATGCAGGTGGACACCCGCAGTAATACGGTGATTGTCACCGACACCCCCTCGAATCTGGCCAAGGTGGAGATGATCATCAAATCCCTCGATACCCAGACGCCGCAGGTCATGATTGAGGCGAAATTTGTGGAAACCACCAAGAATCCGAAGAAGGACTTGGGGTTGAACTGGGGGGGGACGCTGCTGGATCACCAGTTCGTGGCCGGTAGCAGCAAGGTCGTCTCGGGTGACAACGGCCAACCCATCAGTGGTTTCCAGTGGGAACAATCCGCCACATCTGTTGGATACAGTCTGTGGCATCCAGCCCAGGCCCTCTTGGACGCTGGTACGGTGAAAGTGCTGTTCTCGTACTTGAGCCAGGATGTGGACACGGAATTGCTCGCGAGCCCGCGAGTCGTCACCACGGACAATGGCAAAGCCAAGATCTCCATCTCGACACAGGTGCCCATTCCCGAGTTCACGTACAGCGAAACGAAAGGGGCCTTTCAGGTGTCCGGGTTCACCTACAAGGACATCGGCATCATCCTCAACGTCACTCCGCATATCAACAAGGACAACTATGTGACCTTGGAGGTGTCTCCGGAAACCAGTGACCGGAACAAAGATAGCGATGCCACGTTTCAAAGCATCAGCATTCCGGCTGTGGATACACGCGTGGCGCAGACGACCGTCTTGATCAAAAGCGGCAACACGTTGGCCATCGGCGGCCTGATGCGGACCCGCAGCTTGGACAAGTACACCAAGGTGCCGGTCCTGGGCGACATCCCCGGCCTGGGGGTGTTGTTCCGAAGCAAGAGCTTGAGCAAGGAAACGCGGAACCTGTTGATCTTCGTGACGCCGACCATCGTGGGGCCCGAAGGCCAGACCGGCTTCGAGCAGTATTACGGCGGCTTCCCCAAGGAAGAAGCGTACACCAATGACAAGTGGCTGCCCAAGGACAATGCCAAGCCGCGCGACCCGTTCAAAAAAACTGACGAGCCGAAAAAGCAGCCCACACAGAACTTTCAAAAACGGTAAGTTTTCGCGTCATTTTTGAGAGGGATGTCCGTTGGCGGCAACCAATCTGCCGGTCGCCGCAGCCGGGCATACGGGTTGCTTTCAATCAAACGGAGTCATTGGAATGATGCGACGACAGGCCATTTCCCGGCAAGACGGGTTCACCCTGATTGAGGTCTTGGTGGCGGCGGTAATCCTCGGCTTTGCGCTGGGTTCTGTTCTGACGATCTCCTCGCACGCCTTTGTTTACCTCAACGACATCCGCCGGACCGCCCGGTCCTCCCAAGTGCTTCAGCAGAAAATCGAGGACATTCGCCTCTGGAATTGGTCGCAGCTACAATCCGCCCCCTTGACCTTCTCGGACACCAATATCGGCGTCAACTACCAGGGGTGGATCACCACCAACTCTTACGACACGTATCTCGGTTCGACCACCGTCATGCGCGTCACGCTCTTCGTGACGTGGACCAATTCCAACCGGCGTCCGATGACCAACACTCTCAGCACCCTCGTCAGCAACGGCGGCCTCAACAAGTATATCTTCTGACGCCCATGACCCCGCAGCGCCAACCAGGCTCAGCCGGCTTCACCTTGACGGAGGTCATGGTGGCGCTGGCCGTCGGTACCGTGATCATCGCGGCGGTTCTGACGACCTATTTGATGTCCTTAAAAGGACTGAATGCCGTCGCCAACTACGTCGAAATCCACGCCGATGGCCGGATGGCCATCGACTGGTTCTCCCGGGACATGCGTGCGGCCAGCGGCGTTGTTTCCATGCCCAACTCCTCCAACATTACCGTCTCCATCCCGACCTATCCCGGCACCAAAACCGTTCAGTATCACATGAACAGCGGCAAACTCCTGCGCACCGAAACCGTCACCAATAGCGTGACCAGCCAGCTTGCCGCCAACATCTACCAGTTAGACTTCAGCCTTTACGACCGGCTGGGTAATTTCACCACCGTGCTGGCGAGCGCCAAGGGCGTTCAAGTCCGCATTCGCCTGCGGAAATATGTCATGAGCCAAATCCAGTCCGAAGACTTCCTCTCGGCCCGGTTGGATATGCGCAATACTCTGTGATGCAACCATGAAGGCCTCCCCCCATCGTTCCTGCGAGCGCGGCTCGGCCCTGATCACGGCTGCTGTTGCCGCCGCAGTCCTCGCGATCATGGTCTCCGGTGTCATGTCCTACATCGGCAGCGAACACGTCTTCAACATCCGTTCCCACCGTTGGACCCAAGCCCTGCACCTGGCGGAGGGCGGCATCGAAATCGGGTTCGCGGAGCTCAACTACCAGGTGTTCCGGGGCCGTAATTACCCCTCCAGCGCCCGTGGTTGGACCAGCCTCGGCGGCGGCACCTACACCAAGACAGTGAGCAACTGGGTGGACACCGCCGGCAATGTTGTCGGCACCATTTCCATCACACTCAGCGGCATCAGCAGCCTGTCTCCGCCCCCCACCAGCCCCTACATCCTCGCCGTCGGTACCTGTGCGACCACCCCGCGGGGGCCAACCATCTCGCGGGCCGTGAAAGTCCGCCTCCAACCCAGCACCAAATTCCCGGTCGCCATGATGAGCCTCAACAAACTCGATCTCAACGGCAACAACGTGTACACGGATAGCTTTGACTCCTCCGACCCCACCAAATCCACCAACGGCCGGTACGACAGCGCCAAAAAACAAGCCAACGGCGACATCGCCTCCAACGATACCGTGACGAATTCGGTGGACATCGGCAACGCCGACATCTACGGCACCGCCTCCACTGGTCCCGGCGGCACCGTGAAAATGGGCAAAAACGGCAGCGTCGGTCCCACCTTTGTCAGCAGTGACCGGGCCGACACGGTGGCCGCGGGCGTGGCCAAAGGCTGGATCCGCAACGATTTCAAGGCTGATGTGCCGGCCGTCACCCTGCCCACCGGCCTGAGTTCCGCCGCCAACCTCGGCAACATTAGCGGCAACTGGGGATTCTACGGCAGCGGCGATTACCGGGCCAGCGGCATCAGTCTGTCCGGTGGCGATACGGTCACGTTCAATGGCAACACCCGGATCTACGTCACCGGTAATATCTCCATCAGTGGCAATGCCAAAATCGTCATCGCCCCCGGTTGCACGCTCGAGATTTACGCGGCCGGTTCCGTCGCCATCGCCGGCAACGGCGTCGTCAATACCGGCAACACCGCAACGAGCTGCCAGTTCTACGGCCTGCCAACTTCGACCTCGTGGAGTCTGTCCGGCAACGGTGTGTGGGTCGGCACCGTCTATGCCCCGCAAGCCGATCTGTCGCTCAACGGTGGCGGCGCCAATGGCGACATGAGCGGCAGCATCGTGGCGAAGAGCATCACCCTGAATGGCCAAGTTCAGTTCCACTACGATGAAGCCCTGCGGTCCGGTAACTTGGCCAATGGCTACAACGTGGCCCAGTGGCAGGCGCTCCGGTACGAGGGGGGCTCCTGGATTGCCGAGTGACGCCAGTTACCGCACGTCCAACTCCCGCTGGATGCCGAACTTCGCAATCCGCTTCCGCAACGTCGCCCGCGTGATGCCGAGCAACTGCGCCGCCTGCACCTGATTGCCACCGGTCTCCGCCACCGCCCGGAGGATCAGCTCCCGTTCCACTGCCGGCAACACCTTGAACTTCTTGTCCTGCCGGGCCAGCGCGTACCGTTGCGCCACCGCCGCGTCCAGCGAGGTCGTCACCGCTTCCACCGCGACCGGCCGGCAGGTCTGCCGGCAACAATGTGTCGCTTCGGGCCATCACCACCGCCCGCTCAATGACGTTTTCCAACTCCCGGACGTGGCCCAGCCCGTCCTCCCGCCATTCCCGCAACGGCGACGGACCTTGCTTCGGAAAGACGCGACGAAAACGACCGAGACTCTCGCTTCGCTCAGGGTGACAGATGGTCGCGTGGTGGTAGTGTCCCGAAATACCCTTTGACATCGAAAAGCCGCATTTTTTGCTTTGCAGGGGGCGGCCGGTTGTGTAGGTGTATGCCTCGATTCACCCCAAGAACCGAAAGGACGGACAAGAATACTATGACGACATCGTTGAATAGGATGATGCGACGCATTACCCAGGGTAAACCGCGTCGGCAATGGTTGGTGGCGGCGGCCCTGTGCGGGCTGACGTTGTGGGCCGCGCAATGGGCGCGGGCGCAGGAGAAACTCGGCGAGTTGGCGGCCCAGGCCGCCGGGCACATGGCGAAACCGTTTGAGTTCTTTGCGTTCATGAAGAGCGACGACTACGTCGTCGGCGAGAAAATCGCGCTGTGGTGCGTGCTCGGCGTGGCTTTTGCCGGGTTGGCGTACGCCCTGATGCTGGTCAAACAGGTGCGCGAGGCCGACCAGGGCACCGAAAAGATGCAGAAGGTTGCCGCGGCAGTGCGCGAGGGCGCCAATGCCTACTTGAAACAGCAGTTCAGCAAGATTGTGTGGTTGATTGCCGGGTTGACGCTGGTGTTGTTCTTCACGGCCCTGCAAGGGGGCGGCGAGGCGAAGTATGAAGTGGCGTTTGGCCGGGCCGGCGCGTTTCTGATGGGATCGCTGTTCAGCTTCTGCGTCGGGTTTGTCGGGATGCGGTTTGCGACGCTCGGCAACCTGCGCGTGGCGGCGGCGGCGCGCGAGTCGTTCGGCGGGGCGCTGCAGATCGGGTACCGGACGGGGACGATCACCGGGATGTTGACGGACGGCCTCGGGTTGCTCGGTGGCACGTTGATTTTCATGGCGTACGGCGAAAAGGCGTATGAAGTCCTGCTCGGGTTCGGGTTTGGCGGCACGTTGATCGCGTTGTTCATGCGTGTCGGCGGCGGCATCTATACGAAGGCGGCGGACGTGGGCGCGGACCTCGTCGGCAAAATCGAAGCCGGTATCCCCGAAGACGACCCGCGCAACGCGGCAACGATTGCGGACAACGTTGGCGACAACGTCGGCGACTGCGCCGGTATGGCAGCCGACATTTTCGAGAGCTACGAAGTGACCATCGTGGCCGCAATGATTCTTGGCTACGCTTCGTTCGGTCACAAGGGCGTGATCTTCCCGTTGCTGGTGCGCGCCATCGGCGTCATCGGCTCGATCATTTCGACCTACAGCGTCCGGGCGAAGCCCGAGGACAGCGGCGACGTGGCATTGCACGCGGTGCACCGGGGGTTCTTGATCGGTTCGATGATCAGCGTGATCGGGTTCATTTTGTTGGGGTTCTTCTATCTGAAGTTCGATGCGGCGTATTTTGGGCATTACCGGCAGGCGTTGCCGGGGTTCACGAACTTCATGGTGAACGGCCAGGTGCAGTTGCCATTCTGGGCCAGCTTCGGCATGACCGGGCTGGATCTGCGGCCGGCGTGGACGTGTTTGATCGGTGTGTTGCTGGCGGTGGCGTTGAACAAGTGCACCAGCTATTTCACGCACACCTCGCACGCGCCGGTCAAATCCATCGCCAAAGCCTGCCAAACCGGCCACGCGACGAACATCATTCAGGGCCTGGCGGTCGGTTATGAGTCCGCCGTGTGGGCGACGATCATCATTGCGGCGTCCATCGGCGCGTCGGTGGCCATTTACACCGGCACCTCGCCGATCTTTGTGGCTTACGGCGTGGCGATGTGCGGCATCGGCATGTTGACGCTGACGGGCAACACGATCTCGATGGACGTGTTTGGCCCGGTCGCCGACAACGCCAACGGCATCGGCGAGATGGGGTATGAACCCGACAAGATGGGGCCGGAAAAGACCAAACAGGCCCGGCAGATTCTCGCCGACCTCGACGCGGTGGGCAACACCACGAAGGCGGAAACCAAAGGCATTGCCATCGGCTCGGCGGTCATCGCGGCCGTCTCGTTGTTCGCGAGTTTCATTGCCGTCATGACGATGGGCAGCGAGGAAGGCATCAGCCAGATGACGGTGGACCAGTACAACCGGGTCGCCGGGATGTTGACGGTGGCCGATCCGACATTGTTCATCGGGCTGCTCATCGGCGGCGCGGTGCCGTTCCTGTTCAGCTCGATGACGATCCGGGCGGTCGGGCGCGCGGCGTTCCTGATTGTGAAGGAATGCCGGATTCAGTTCCGCGACAAAGAAATCTGGGAAGGCCGCAAGACACCCAATTACGGACGGGTGGTGGGCATTTGCACCAGCGCGGCCCAAAAAGAACTCATCGGCCCCGGCTTGCTGGCGATTCTGGCGCCGTTGTGCGTCGGGTTCGTGCTCGGGCCGCTGGCGCTGGCCGGCTTCCTCGCCGGGATGATTGTCGTCGGCCAGATGATCGCGGTGTTCATGGCCAACGCGGGCGGCGCGTGGGACAACGCCAAGAAGGCGATTGAAGACGAGCCGCGCACCAAGGACACCGGCAAAGGCAGCGAGAAACACAAGGCCGCCGTCACCGGCGACACCGTCGGCGATCCGTTGAAGGACACGGCCGGGCCGGCAATCAATCCGTTGATCAAGGTGATGAACATGGTCAGCTTGCTGATGCTGCCGATCGTGTTGAAGTTCCACAAGGTGGCCGGCCTCGAAGACAGTGGCAAGTCACCTTACCTGGTGGCTATCGTCATTGCCATCATCGGTTTGGCGGCAATTGTGTGGGCGGTGCACCAGTCCAAGAAGGACACGCCCGAAATGGCCGCCATGGAAAGCGAATTGGATAAGGCGTAAGCCGCATCCGGCAGCACAGGGGCACCTCGACAGGTGCCCCTGTTTCTTTTCCGGGAGACTTGACCCGGCCGGCACCGTCGCCGAAGATGCCGCCATGCGCCTCACGTTTCTCGGTACCGGCACCAGTCACGGCGTCCCGGTGATCGGGTGCGACTGCGCCGTGTGCCGGTCGCCCGACCCGCGCAATCGCCGGCTGCGGACTTCGGTGCTGATGGAATCGGCCGCCACGACCCTGCTCGTGGATGCCCCGCCGGATTTCCGGCAACAGGCGTTGCGGGCCGGGCTGCGCGGCGTGGACGCCGTGTTGCTGACGCACACCCATGCCGACCACGTTTTCGGCTTGGACGATCTCCGGGTGTTCAGCGGGAGTGACCGGAGATTACCGATCTTCGGCTCGCCGGAGAGCATTGCCGACGTGGCGCGGATTTTCCCGTATGCCTGCGCGGAACAACCCCGCTGGCCGGGCGTGCCGCGGTTCGCGTTGCAGCCGGTGAAGCCGTTTCAGCAATTTGAAATGGGCGACCTAATAGTACAGAGCCTGCCGGTGCGCCACGGGTTCATGACGGTGTTCGGGTTCGTCTTCAACCGGCAGATTGCGTACCTGACCGACTGCAACGCGGTGCCGCCGGAAACCATCGCGGCGATTCGCGGCGTGCCGGTGCTGGTGCTCGACGCGCTGCGCCCGCGGCCGCACCCGACGCACCTGACCATTGCCGAGGCGCTGGAGGTCGCCCGCCAGGTGAACGCGAAGCTGACGCTGTTCACGCACATGACGCACGAAGTGGATCACGGCCCGGCCGAGGCGGCCCTGCCGGCCCGCGTGCGGCTGGCGTTCGACGGAATGCGAGTGGAGGTCACGAACGGTGAACTGGTTGTTGCCGGCCATCCTTTCGAGTCTGCTGATCGTCTATAACGACCAGGACCCCGACAGCCGGTCGCTGGCGGAATACTACGCCGGCAAGCGCGGCGTGCCGACCAATCAGCTCTGCCGGATCAGCGTCCGCGCCGCCGAGACGATCACCCGGCAGGAATTCAACGAACAGATTTGCGCGCCGTTGCGCGACCGGCTGGACGGCATCACCACCATCCTGCTGATGCGCGGGGTGCCGCTGCGGATCGAGCACGACCCGGCGCTGGGCGCCGTCTCCACCAACCAACAGGAAGCCGCCCGGCAACGCACCGAGGCGTCCGTGGACAGCGAACTGGCGTTGTTGCCGCTGGGGGAATGGCCGCTGCCGGGACCGCTGCGGAATCCGTGGTTTTACGGCGGCGCCTCCGGCAACGTGTTGCCGGTCGGCCGCCTCGACGGCCCCGACCCGGCCACCGTGCGGCGGATGATTGACGACGCGTTGTTTGCCGAGAAATACGGCCTGCACGGACGCGCCTACTTCGACGCGCGCGGCACCCGCGAGCCGGGCCTGCGGGAAGGCGACAACTGGATCCGCGAAAGCTACCGGTTCTTCCGCGAGGCCGGTTACGAGTGCGAACTCGATGAACAGCCGGCTGTTTTCGACGAGGATTACCCGATGACCGACGTCGCCATCTATGCCGGGTGGTACGCGCCGCAGGCGACCGGCCCGTTTCAACGCAGCACGTTCCGGTTTCAACCGGGCGCGGTGGCGTACCACATCCATTCGTTCAGCGCGGCGAGTGTCCGGTCGAAAACGAGTTACTGGGTCGGCCCGCTGCTCGACAAGGGCGCGGCGGCGACGATGGGCTGCGTGTTCGAGCCGTATCTGGCCATGACGCCGGTGGTGCCGCTGTTTTTCCGCCGGTTGCTGGATGGCCGTGGCTTCCTCGAAGCCGGTGACTACAGCCAGCCGGTGGTGAGCTGGCAGACGACGTTCGTGGGCGACCCGCGGTACCGGCCGTTTGCGGTGAGTCTGGACGAGCAGATCCGCCGGCTGGAGGCCGCGGGCCGGCCCGAAGTGGAATGGGCCTGGCTGCGGAAGGTGAATCTCGGCGGCGGGGAAAAATTATGCCGCGAAAAGGCAGCAGCGTTGCAAAGCCCGGTGCTTTACGAAAAACTCGGCGACCTGACCGGCGACGCCGCGGCCTACCGGCAGGCGTTGCAGCCGGCGGGCGATCCGTACCGATATCTGCGGGTGGCCAGCAAGTTGGCGGCCGTCTATGAACGCCGCGGCCAACCGCGCGAGGCGCTGGCGCTCTACGAGGGGTTGACGGCGGCCTTTGCGACGCGTAAGAACGCACCGGCGCTGAACCGCAAGGCGCGCGAACTGGCGGTCGCCGCCGGGGCGACGGACAAGGCGGCATTGTTTCAGGCGCGGCTGGACGAGTGGGAAAGGAATAAAAATGAAAATCGGAATTCCGAAGGAAACAGTCGCCGGTGAACGGCGCGTGGCGATGGTGCCGGACGCCGTGCCGGCCCTGGTGAAGATGAAACTCGAAGTGCTGGTCGAAACCGGCGCGGGCGCGGGCGCGTATTTTGCGGATGCCGACTACGAGAAGGCCGGGGCGCGAGTCGTGCCGGATGTCTTTCCGGTCGCCGATATCGTCGTGAAACTGCACAAGCCCGCCCCCGCGGAAGCCGACCGGCTCCGCGAGGGGGCCGTGCTCGTCAGTTTCCTTCACGCGGCGACGAATCCCGACCTCGTGCAACGACTGGCGGCGCGAAAGGTGACGGCGTTGAGCATGGATGCCGTGCCGCGGATCAGCCGGGCGCAGAGCATGGACGCGCTGTCCTCGCAGGCCAACGTGGCCGGGTACAAGGCCGTGCTGATTGCCGGTGCATTGCTGCCGAAGTTTCTGCCGATGATGACCACCGCCGCCGGCACGATTCGCCCGGCGAAGGTGCTCGTGCTCGGGGCCGGCGTGGCCGGGTTGCAGGCCATCGCCACCGCCCGGCGGTTGGGCGCCGTGGTGTGGGCGTATGACGTGCGCGCCGCCGTGAAGGAACAGATCGAAAGTCTCGGCGCGAAGTTTCTCGAACTCCAAATCGGCGCCCGGGACGCCGAAGGCGCCGGCGGCTATGCACGGGAACTCTCCGCGGAGGACAAACGCCGGCAGCAGGAACAGTTGGCGGCGAAGACGAGGGAGTTTGACGTGGTCATCACCACCGCCGCGATTCCCGGCAAGCCCGCGCCGCGCTTGATCACGAAGGAAACCGTGGCCGGGATGCGGCCCGGCAGTGTCATCGTGGATCTCGCCGCGGAGACCGGCGGCAACTGCGAGGCCACCAAACCCGGCGAGACCATCACCGTCCACGGCGTCACCATTGTGGGCGCCCTCAACCTCCCGGCGACATTGCCGGTTCACGCCAGCCAGTTGTACGCGAAGAACGTCACCGAGTTGCTGAAACTCATCGTCACGAAGGAGGGGCAACTCCACCTCGACTTCACCGACGAAATCATCAAGGGTTGTTGTGTGACGCGGCCTCAGTGAAAGCCGCCGCTGCTGTTGCCGGCGAGTTGTTTGACGAGCTGCGTGGTGAAGGCTTTGGCGTCGCCGAAGAGCATGAGGGTCTTGTCGAGGTAGTAGAGTTCGTTGTCAATGCCGGCAAAGCCGGGGTTGAGGCTGCGTTTGATGACCATCACCGTTTTGGCTTTGTCCACGTCGAGGATCGGCATGCCGTAGATCGGGCTGGCTTTGTTGGTCCGGGCGGCGGGGTTGGTCACGTCGTTGGCGCCGATGACCAGTGCCACGTCGGTCTGGGGGAGTTCGGAATTGGCGTCGTCCATTTCCAGGAGCCGGTCGTAGGGGATGTCGGCTTCGGCGAGCAGGACGTTCATGTGGCCGGGCATGCGGCCGGCGACGGGGTGAATGGCGAACTTCACGTCCACGCCTTTTTCGGTGAGGACGTCGAAGAGTTCTTTGACGCTGTGTTGGGCCTGGGCGACGGCCATGCCGTAACCGGGGACGATCATGACGGAGTTGGCCGATTCCAGCAGCGCGGCGGCTTCTTCGGGGGAGGCGCTGCGGGCTTGTTTCTGTTCGCCCGCCACGGCGGCGGGTTGGACCTGGCCGAACGCGCCGAAGAGGACGTTGGTGAACGAGCGGTTCATGGCCCGGCACATGATGATGGAGAGGATGAAGCCGGAGGAACCGTCGAGCGCGCCGGCAATGATGAGGAGTTTGTTGTTGAGGACAAACCCCATCGCCGACGCGGAGAGCCCAGCGTAGGAGTTGAGCAGGGAAATCACGGTCGGCATGTCGGCGCCGCCAATGGGGATGATGAGCGACACGCCGAAGACCAGCGCCAACGCGGCGATGACGGGGAAGAGGTAGGTCTTGCCGGGATCGAGCACGAGCAGGACGGTGAGCGCGAGGGCGGCGGCGAGCACGGCGAGGTTGACGATGTTTTGGCCGCGGTAGGTGATGGGCCGGGTGGGGAGGAGTTCCTGCAACTTGCCGAACGCCATCAGGCTGGCGGTGAACGTCAGAAATCCGAGCACCACTTCCACGCCGATGGCCGCCATTTTGAACGTGGTCAGTTCGTGGCCGAGGTAGAACTCCGCGGTGCCGACCAACGCGGCGGCGAGCGCGCCGAAGGCGTGGGAGAGGGCCGTCCGTTGCGGCACGGCGGTCATTGGCATCAAGGCCATCGGCACGCCGATCAGTCCGCCGACGGCGAACGCCACCAGAATCCACCGGTAATGCTCAATCTCCGGGGCAAGCAGGGTGCCGCCGACGGCCAGCGCCATGCCGAGGATGCCGGTCAGGACGCCGCGCTTGGCGGTCGGGACCGCGCTGAGCCATTTCAGGGCGAGAATGAAACAGGCCGCGCTGGCCATGTAGAGGCCGTGGATGACGTGGTCGTTCATGGCTTGTGCGGCGCGCGTTTCTTGAACATCGCGAGCATCCGGTAGGTGATCAGGTAGCCGCCGACGATGTTGATCGTGGAGGCGGCGACCGCGACGGTGCCGAGCACGGTGATGCCGACCGGCTGGTCGGTCCGCCCGGCAATGAGCAGCGACCCGACCACGGTAATCGCGGAGATGGCGTTCGTGAGCGACATCAGCGGCGTGTGCAGCAACGGCGACACCCGGCGGATGACTTCGAGGCCGACAAAGGTCGCCAACATGAAGACGTAACAGCTCGACAAGAGTTGGTCGATATTCATCGGCGGCTAATGTGCACGGGTTGACTGGCAAACTCAAGTGGAAGTTGCGGGTTGACGCCGCGGCTTGGTCGGGGGAACATTAGGCCGTGGAGATGCCCAAAACGAACGGGGGGCCGGCCGCGCCGGATCCAGTCGCGGCGGACCGGCGGCAGCCGGTCGGCGACCACCGGCCGCAGCACATCGTGGAGGCCGTTCGCGACCGTCCCGGCGCCACGTACGGGTTGGTGGTGATTGTGGCGATGGTGGCGTTCCTGGGGGATTGGCTGGGCGACCGGCTCGGGGTGCCGCCGAGTCACTTCAGCGTGATCCGGCCGGCCATGGCGGTGGCGCTGGCCGCCGTCTGGTTGTTCGGTGCCCGAATCTGGCCGGGCGTGTGGCTCGGGTTGTTGCTCGGCAATCTCGACCTGCTCCTGCCGGTCCTGCGCCGGGGCGGCGATGGTCACGCGGTCGGGGCGGTGCTGGTGATTGCCGCGGTCGGCACGGCGCAGGTGCTGTTGACGGCGGTGGCGTTGCGGCGGTTGGTGGGGCCGGACTTGCAGGAGCGCGCCCAGAACGTGTTGGGCTTCGCGGGCATCGTCACGATTGCCGGTCTGCTGACGCCGACGGTGGGGATCCTGAGTCTGAATGCGGCGGGGCTGCTGCAGGTCGGCACGATTGCTCATGCCTGGCAATCGTGGTGGTGGGGAGACGTGGTGGGGATGATCGTGTTCACTCCGTTCTTGCTGGCGTGGCTGAGTCCGCCCCGGCACTGCTGGCAAAAGACGGAAAAACAAGAGGCGGTGGTCGCGTTGGTGCTGTTGGTGGCGTTGGGCTGGGTGGTGTTTTACGGGCCGTGGACGAGGAAGGTGGCGGTGTTGCCGTACATGGTGCTGCCGGTGTTGTTGTGGATTGCGTTGCATCTGGGCCGGCGGGGGACGACGACCGCGTTGTTGTTGGTGACGGTGCTGGCGACGTGGGGCACGGCGCAAGGGTGGGGGGCCTTTGCGCAAGGGTTGCCGGTCCAGACGGCGTTGTTGGTGTTGCAGGGGTTTATCGGCGTGGTTTCGATCACGTTTCTGACGTTGACGGCCACGGTCGGGGAACGGCGCGCGGCGGAGCGGGCGTTTCAGGAAAACGAGGCGATGATCCGGCGGCTGTTTGAGGCCGCGCCGGATGCGTTTGTGGTGGCGGACGCGCAGGGCCGGATCCTCCGGCTGAACAGCCAGGCGGAGACCATGTTTGGCTATGACCGGGCGGAATTGCTGGGGCAGCCCCTGGAACGTCTCACCACCGACCGCTACCGCGAGCCCCTTGATGGCCGGAGCCTGCGGTCGAGATTGGAAATCGTCGCCCGCCGCAAAGACGGCAGTGAGTTTCCGGTGGAGATCATGCTCAGTCCGCTCGACACCGAGTCGGGCCGGCTGGTGATTGCCATCCTGCGCGATATCACGGAACGCAAACGCGCGGAAACCGATCTCCAATATGAGCGGCAATTGTTGCGGCAGTTGATGGACCACGTTCCGGACAAGATTTATTTCAAGGACACACAAAGCCGGTTTGTTCAGGTCAACCGGGCCATGGGCGAATATGCCGGCGGGCGCGGGCCGGCCGACCTCCTGGGCAAGACCGATTTCGATGTGTTTTCCGAGGAACACGCCCGGCAGGCGTATGAGGACGAGCAGGAAGTGATGCGCACCGGTCAGCCGATCATCAGCAAAGAGGAGAAGGAAACGTGGCCGGATGGACATGTCACGTGGGCCTCGACCACGAAACTGCCGTGGCGCGACGCCGACGGACGGATTATCGGCACGTTTGGCATCTCGCGCGAGATCACCGCCCGCAAGGTCGTCGAGGAAGAGGTCGGGAAATTGCATGCCGAGCTGGAAAAACGCGCCCGCGAACTGGAGGCGGCCAACAAGGAACTGGAGGCGTTTTCCTACTCGGTGTCGCACGACTTGCGCGCCCCGCTCCGGGCGCTGGAGGGGTTCTCGCGGTTGTTGTTGACGTCGCCGGTGGACAAACTCTCGGAGGATTCGCAGCGCTACCTCCGTTACATCAACGAGAACGCCGTCCACATGGCACATCTGATTGAGGATTTGTTGACGTTCTCGCGGCTGGGCCGGCAGGGGTTGCGGATCGAACGAGTCAATCCGGCCGTGGTGGTCCGGCAGTGCCTTGACCAACTCGCGCCCGAACAGGAACGCCGGCGGGTGGACATCCGGATCGGCGCGTTGCCGGCCTGTGACGCCGACCCGGCCATGTTGAAACAGGTGTACATGAATCTGCTGTCGAACGCCTTGAAGTTCACGCGCCGCCGCGCCGAGGCCGTCATCGAGGTGGGCGCGCTGGAGAACTTTGAGAATACCGGCCAACGCGTGTACTTTGTCCGCGACAATGGCGTCGGGTTTGACATGCGGTACGTGGACAAACTGTTTGGGGTTTTCCAACGGCTGCACCGCCCGGAGGAATACGAGGGCACCGGGGTCGGGCTGGCGTTGGTCCAACGCATCATCCACCGCCACGGCGGCCGGATCTGGGCGCGCGCCGAGGTCGGCAACGGGGCCACGTTCTACTTCACCCTCGGCACACCACCCCAGGAATGATCATGCCCATCCCCCTGCGACTCCTGATTGTTGAAGACTGTCCGGCCGATGCCGAGCTGATGGTCGCCGAACTCAAACGCACCGGCTTCGCGCCCGCCTGGGAACGCGTCGAGACGGAAGCCGACTTCCTCGCCCAACTTCCGCAGCCGTGGGACGCAATCCTGTGCGACTACAAACTGCCCCAGTTCGACGGTCTCCGCGCGCTCTACCTGATGCAGTCGCACGGCGTGGACCTGCCGTTTATTTTGGTCTCCGGCACCATCGGCGAGGACGTCGCCGTTCACGCCATTCAGCAGGGGGCGGATGACTACCTGTTGAAAGACCGGCTCGCCCGGCTCGGATTGGCGGTCACCCACGCCATGGACCAGAAACGGCTGCGGGACGAACAGCGCCGGGCCCTGGCGGCCTTGCAGGAAAGCGAGGCCCGGTTCCGCGCCATCTTCGAAAAGGCCGCCGTCGGCATCGCGCGGATGGACGCCGCGGGCCGGCACGTCGAGAACAACCGGGCCTTGCAACTTTGGCTCGGTTACGAGGCGGCGGAACTGTCGCGCTTGACGCTGGAGCAGTACACCCATCCCGACGATGTCGCCAGCGACCGGGCGATTTATGCCGACGTGGCCAGTGGGCGGCGCGACGCCTACCGGATGGCCAAACGCTACGTTTGCAAGGACGGCCAAACCCGCTGGGGCTATCTGACCCTCACGTTGATCCGCGACGCCACCGGCGCGCCGCTCCACGTCATCGGCATGGTGCAGGACATCACCGAACGCAAGCTCGCCGAGGAGGAATTGAAATCCCTCAACGAGGCCCTCGAAAACCGCGTCACCGAACGCACCCGGCAACTCCGCGACCACACCGAGCAGCTCCAAACCGATCTCTTGATGGCCGGCGAGATGCAACGCGCGTTTCTGCCCCAACACGATCCCACCTTCCCCCACGGCGCGCCGCCGGAACAAAGCGCGCTGCGGTTTGCCCACCGGTTCCTGCCCGCGGGACCGGTCGGCGGCGATTTGTTCAACGTCGTGGCCTTGTCCGACACCGCCGCCGGACTGTTCATCGGCGATGTTACCGGCCACGATGTCCGGGCGGCCCTGGTGACCGCCATGTTGCGAACATTGGTCGAGGATCTGGCGCCGAGCCACCGCGATCCCGGCGCGTTGCTGACCGCGCTCAACCGCAAGTTGCTGCCGGTCTTTCAGACCACCGGTTCGCAGATGTTCACCACGGCGGTCTATCTGGTGGCCGACGTCGCCGCCGGCCAACTGCGCTACAGTTGCGCCGGTCACCCGTGGCCGATCCATGCCTCGCGCCGCCGGGGAACAGTCACCCGACTTGCCGGCCCGTTGGGCCCGGCTTTGGGACTGTTGCCGGAGGCCCAGTACGGGTGCGGCGCCGCGGAACTCGCGGCCACGGATCTGGTGCTGGCTTTCACCGACGGCCTCTGCGAAATCCACGATGCCAGCCAGCAAGAGTACGGCGAGAGCCGGGTGTTCGCCGCGGTCCAGAACCGGCTCCGCGTCCCGCTGGACCAACTGTTGGACGAACTGCTGGTGGATGCCCAACAGTTCGCCGGCAGCGGCCGGTTTGCCGACGACGTCTGCCTGCTCGGCGTCGAAGTGGCGCGCCTGTTGCGCTGACTATTTCTTGTCGAACTGGGCGTCGAAGGCGATGGCGCTCGGCTTGAAATCGAGTTTCTTCACGAACGCGCAGGCTTCGGCGGCGCCGTGTTCGCGGTCCATCCGGCTGTCTTCCCACTCCACCGAGAGCGGGCCCTGATAGCCGATGTCGTTGAGCGCGACGATGATCTCCTCGAAGTGGATGTCGCCGTGGCCGAGACTGCGGAAGTCCCAATACCGGCGCGGGTCGGCAAACGTCGTGTGCCCGCCAAACACCCCGACTGTGCCGTCGCCGTGGCCCCACCAGACGTCTTTCATGTGGACGTGGAAAATCCGGTCGGGGAACGTCCGCAGAAACTTCACGTAGTCCACGCCCTGGTAGCCCAGATGCGACGGATCGAAGTTGAATCCGAACCGTTTGTGTTTCTTCACCGCCGCCACCGCGCGCTGCGCCGACGCGATGTCGAACGCGATCTCGGTCGGGTGGACTTCGAGGGCGAAGTTGACGTTCAGTTCATCAAACGCCTTCAGAATCGGCCGGAACCGCTTGGCAAAATCATCGAACCCTTGTTGCCAGTACTCCTGACTCGTCGGCGGGAACGCGTAGATCGAATGCCAGATGGACGACCCGGTAAACCCGTTCACGACGGCCGTTGCGCCTTTCTTGCCGCCGGGCTTGGCATCGAGAAAGTTCCGGGCGGCCTGGGCGGTTTTGATCATCTTCTGCGCGGCGCGTTGCCGTACACCTTCGGGATCACCGTCGCCCCACACATCGGGCGGCAGGATGCTTTTGTGTCGTTCGTCAATGTTGTCGCAGATGGCCTGGCCCACGAGATGACTGGAGATGGCAAATGCCGTCAAGTTGTGGTCGGCGAGAATCTCCCACCGTTTTTTGCAGTAGCCTTTGTCGGCGACAGCCTGATCCACATCGAAATGGTCGCCCCAGCAGGCGAGTTCGAGGCCGTCGTAGCCGAAGCTCCTGGCTTTGGCGCACAGGGTTTCCAGATTCAGATCGGCCCATTGGCCGGTAAACAGCGTGACAGGTCGTGCCATGATTTCCTCCGTGTGTTGGGTTGGCCAACGTGGTAAACAACTCCGGCAACCAATTCAAGCACGATGTTTGTGGACACCCATGCGCACCTGTGCTGGCCGGACTTCGCCAACGACCTCCCGGCCGTGCTCGACCGCGCCCGCGCCGCCGGCGTGACCCGCATTGTCAGTATCGGCACCGACTTGGCGAACTGCCGGGCCACACTGGCGATTGCTGGCCGGTATCCCGGTATCTATGTCGCCGTCGGCCTCCATCCCGGTGATGTTGATTCTGCCGTTTCCGTGGGCACTGAGGCACTTCGGCACTTTGGCACTCATCCCGGCGTCGTCGCCATCGGCGAAACCGGGCTAGACTACTACCGGTCCCGGGAGCACACGGAGGCTCAGAAAGCTTTGTTCCGGGCCCACCTCGCGCTGGCGAAGGAACTCAACCTGCCGGTCATCATTCACAACCGGGAGGCCAATGCCGATCTGCTGGCGATTCTCCGGGAGTTTCGACCAGCCGGTGTGATGCACTGTTTCAGCGGCGACGAGCAGTTTGCCCGCGAGTGCATCGAACTGGGTCTGTTCATCAGCTTTACCGGCATCCTGACGTTCAAGAATGCAGCCGGCTTGCGCGCCGTGGCAAAAGCGGTGCCGTTGGACCACGTCCTTCTCGAAACCGATTGTCCGTATCTCGCCCCCGTCCCGCATCGCGGTCAGCGGAACGAGCCGGCCTACATTCCGCTCATCGCAGAAACGCTGGCCGAACTCAAAGGCGTGCCGGTCGAAGAAATCGCCGCCATCACCACCCACAACGCCGAACGATTGTTCCAGTGTGCGGGAAAGAAGCTTGAGGCGCGGTGCTGAAGGTCGTATGCTGGTGCCATGAAACACCCACGCATTGAGATCAACCCGGCAGTGATGGTGGGCAAGCCGGTCATCCGGGGCACGCGCATTCCGGTGGAACTGATCCTGCGCAAGCTCGCCGCCCAAGTGCCGGTGGCGGAGATTCTTCGTGATTACCCGCGGCTGACAGAGGAGGATATCCGAGCGGCGGTGACGTACGCGGCGGATGCGATGGCCACCGACGAGATCTTCGAGTTCGCTGAGGCCGCGCAATGAAGTTCTTGGCCGACGAGAGCCTCGAAGCGCGTCTCGTCGAGTTTCTCCGCGAACAGGGACACGACGTCCTGTTCGTTGCCGAGTTGTCCCGTGGGATACCCGACACGGAAGTCTTGGCGCTGGCGAACGGTGCGGCGCGCGTTTTGTTGACCAACGACAAAGACTTTGGCGAACTGACGTTTCTCCAGCGCCAAGCGCATCACGGCATCGTCTTGCGCCGTTTTCAGACGGAGTCATTGGCGATCAAGCAGAACTGTCTGTCCCGCCTGCTGCAGGCCCGCGCGACAGTGTTGCCGACAAGCTTCACGGTCGTGACCGAAAGGCAAATCCGGGTGCGCCGTTTGGGGTTGGCCGGGGATTGAGAGAACGCACGGGACGGCTCATGGACGACCCCCGGCAAATCCTGGAACGTCACTTCGGTTTCCGGGAATTTCTTGAAGGGCAGGGGCGGGTCATCGAGGCGATCCTGGCCGGTCAAGACACCGTCGTCATCATGCCGACCGGCGGCGGCAAATCGCTCTGCTATCAGTTGCCGGCCATGATGCTGGAGGGCATCACCGTGGTGGTGTCGCCGTTGATCGCGTTGATGAAAGATCAGGTGGACAGCTTGGTGAAGAAGGGCATCCCGGCCACGTTCATCAACTCGTCGCTTTCCGACTCCGAAATCCACGAGCGCATTCGCGCCATGCAACAGGGCACATACCGGCTGCTCTACATCGCGCCCGAACGGTTCAAGAGTCCGCGGTTCGTCGAGGCGCTCGCGCCGCTCACGGTCTCGTTGTTTGCCGTGGACGAGGCGCATTGCATCTCGCAATGGGGACACGATTTCCGTCCTGATTATCTGCGGTTGAAATGGGTGTTGAAGGAACTCGGCCAGCCGCCGGTTGCCGCACTCACGGCCACCGCGACGCCCGAGGTGCGGGATGATATTGTCGAGCAGCTCGGTCTCGGCAAGTTTGGACGACAGCCGCCGCGGATTTTTGTGACCGGGTTCGCCCGACATAATCTGACCCTCGGCGTCACGCACGTGCAGGGCAAGGCGCAGAAGCTGGCCCGCATTCAGGAGTTTGCCCGGCAACTCCGGACCGGCATCGTTTATTGCGCCACCCGCAAACACGTCGAGAAGGTCGCCGCCGCATTGGGTGTGCCGTGTGTGATTTACCATGCCGGGTTGACCGACGATCAACGGAAGAAGGCACAAGACAAATTCATGGAAGGACACGCCAACCTCGTGGTGGCGACCAACGCCTTTGGGATGGGGATTGACCGTCCCGATTTGCGGTTTGTGATTCACTACGACATTCCCGGCAGCGTCGAAGCGTACTATCAGGAAGCCGGGCGGGCCGGGCGCGACGGCGAACCGGCCCGTTGCGAGATGTTGTTCAACTATGCCGACGTGCGGACGCAGGAATTTTTCATTGATGGCGCAAACCCGACTCGCGAGATCATCGCCAACCTCTACCACGTTCTCCGTCGGGTGTGCGAACGCGGCGGCGTGGAGATGCCAATCAGCGAAATCGCGGAACTGGTGCCGACCGCGAAAAACGAAATGGCGGTCGGCACGGCGTTGTATCTGTTGGAGCGCGCGGGGTTCATCGCGCGCGACTACCGGCCCGGCTCGCGGACCTACACCACCACGCTTGTCGAGCCGGTGAAGGATTTTGCCAACCTCGCCATTGACTACGACCGTCTGGAAAAGAAACGGGAACGCGACCTCGCCAAGCTCCACCGGATCATCAGTTACGCTGATCATCCGGGGTGCCGTCACGAGTTTATTCTCCGGTATTTTGGCGACGATGAAGCCGCGCCATCGTGCAGCGTGTGCGACAACTGTCTCGCCCGCGTGGACACCACGGCACGGGCGTTGACGGAGGAGGAAGTGGTGATCGTCCAGAAGGCGCTGAGTTGCGTGGCGCGGGTGAACGGCCGGTTTGGGCGCGGGCGGATTGCGCAGACGCTGGTAGGCTCGCGGTCGAAGGATGTGCTCGATGCCGGGCTGGACCGGTTGAGCACGTACGGTTTGTTGAAGGAGCAGGGGGAAGATTACGTCTGGGCGTTGCTCAACGCCTTGATCAAAGCCGGCTGCATTGAAGTGGATACCGGCCAGTATCCGACGTTGTCGCTGACGCCGTTGGGGCGGGATGTGATGTTGCGGAAACAGTCGGTGGCGTTGACGATGCCGGTCCCTGCCGCTGCGCAGAAGCGGCCGACAGTTGCCAAGCCTCGCCGATCGTCTCGACGAGGCGACGAAACGGTGGGCGATTACGACACGAAAGTCTTCGAGGCGTTGCGGGCGTGGCGGCGGGAGAAGGCGGCGCGCATGGGCGTGCCGGCGTTCGTGGTGTTCCCGGACCGGACGTTGGAGGAGTTGGCGCGGGTGAAGCCGAAAACGGAAGCGGAGTTGCTCGAAGTACGCGGGATCGGTCCCGCCAAGGCCCGTCAGTTTGGCCGGGAAACATTGGCCGTGATCCGTCAATCGGCGGCCTGAGACCGGCCCGGTTACGGATACGTGATCTGGACGCGGTAAAACCGGGCGGTGCCGGTGGCGTTGGTGTCAACCACCGTGCGCTCGGTGCCGTTGTCGGTGATGGTGAACGTGGTCAGGTTGGTCCAGGCGGTACCGCTGACCAGATTCGTGCGGAATTGCGGCGTGTACGTGCGGTCGTTCCAGCGCGGGGCGAAGACCAATCGTTTCTGATTCGCTTGCCCGGCAACCGGCTCGATCCGGAGGCGGAAGACCGACGCCGCGTTGGTCGGGTCCAGGCCGGCAACGTACTTGAATTGGTTGTTCTGGCCCGTGCCGGTCACATCGGCGGCCGGCGCGGCGTTCGGATTGTCGAGGCCGAAGTATTGATACTGCCAGTTATCCGGCAACCCGTCGCCGGCATAGCTGCCGTAGTTGTCGGGAAACATGTCGAGCACGAGCAACGAAGCCGAGCCGGGCACGCCCCCGTAAGACCCGTTCACCGTGGCCGGCAGGTTGGCATACACCACGGCGGCGGAAGCCACGCCACTGGCGCTGATTTGCGCAATCGGCCAGGTCGGGATGGCCCACGCAATCTCGCTGCCCGCCAGTGCCGTGTGCGTGTCGTCATCCAACGTGGCCGTGCCGCTGAGCTGGGTCGTGGAAGTTTCGGGCACCTGCGCCGGCGTGCCGGTCACCGATAACGTGGCGACTTCCGTCAACTGACCGCAGTACCCGAGTCGGGCGGTGGCGTCGCCGCCGAGCGAGATGCCGCCGATGCCGCCGATGCTGGCGTCCAACGTGTAGTTGGCGCTGCTGCTGCGCCCGCCGCCGCTGTCCACGGTGGCGGGCACCAATTCACTGGCTGCTGCTGCGAAAACGCCAGCCAGCGCTGCCAGCAAAACGCTCCACCCGATCCGGCTGATCCGACCGATCCATCCGATCTGTCCAATCAAAGTTCCTTTCATCTTCACTTTCCTCCTCTGGTCAGTTGCCGTTCCAGTTCGGCCAACCGTTTCTCCAGCGCGTCATTGCGGGCTTTTTCGGCCTGCAGTTCTTCGTAAAGGCCTTTGATGGCGGCCAGCGCCACGCCGTCGGCGTCCACCGTGCTGATGGAGTGATCGTTTTCGCCGACACCGAAGGCCGCCGCAAAATCCTGCGCCACCGGCCCGATGTGTCGAATGGTGGCGGGCTGGGTTTTGTAGTTCCACGTGGCCACGGGAATGGCCGCCAGTCGTTCGAGAATCTGGCGATAATTGACCGGCTGGAAGTTCTCCTTCGCGTTGCGGTCGCTGAGCGTGGACCACGAACCGGCACCGGCTGCCAGTTGTACGCCATTGGTCGTGCCGGTGGGGGCAGAATAGAATCGGACACCACCGGGGGCACGCACGGTGAAGGTGTATTCCCCCCAAGAGTAGGTAAAATAACTTCCGCTGGAACAGACGAATGCGCCGCTGTTGGTAGCCATGGCGAACTGCCCGGCAGCAAAACTGTAATCGCCTCTGGCAGTATTGCCGTAGCCGCCGGCGACGGTGGCGGCAAAGCCGCTGGCGGTGTTGGTGTAGCCACCGGCGACGGTCGCATACCAGCCGCTGGCGGTGTTGTAGCCGCCGCCGGCGACGGTTGCATACGGGTTGCTAGCGGTGTTGTAGTAGCCGCCGGCGACGGTGGTGTAGTTGGTCGTTGCTTGGTTGAACATTCCGCCGCCGATGACGGAGGCACGCCCGCTGGCGATGTTCCAGCCAGCGGTCAAGCCGTCGTTGCCTCCACCTCCGATAAATGCACCGGTCCCACTGGCGGTGTTGCGGTAGCCGCCGGCGACGGTCGAACGGACGCCGCTGGCGGTGTTTTGGTCGCCGCCGGCGACGATGGCGGTGCTGCCGCTGGCGGTGTTTAGGTAGCCGCCGGCGACGGTTGAACTGTCGCCGCTGGCGGTGTTTAGGTCGCCGCCGGCGACGGTTGCAAACGAGTTGCTAGCGGTGTTTAGGGAGCCGCCGGCGACGGTGGCATACCAGCCGCTGGCGGTGTTGTAGTAGCCGCCGGCGACGGTGGCATACCAGCCGCTGGCGGTGTTGGTGTAGCCGCCGGCGACGGTGGCATAGTTGGTCGTCGCTTGGTTGAACATTCCGCCGCCGATGACGGAGGCACGCCCGCTGGCGATGTTCCAGCCAGCGGTAAAGCCATCGTAGCCTCCACCTCCGATAAATGCACCGGTCCCACTGGCGGTGTTGCGGTAGCCGCCGGCGACGGTCGAACGGACGCCGCTGGCGGTGTTTTGGTCGCCGCCGGCGACGGTTGCAAACGAGTTGCTAGCGGTGTTTAGGTAGCCGCCGGCGACGGTGGCGTCGTTGCCGCTGGCGGTGTTTAGGTAGCCGCCGGCGACGGTTGCATACGAGTTGCTAGCGGTGTTTAGGGAGCCGCCGGCGACGGTGGCATACCAGCCGCTGGCGGTGTTGTAGTAGCCGCCGGCGACGGTGGCGTAGTTGGCGGTGGCGGAGTTTGCAAAGCCGCCGCCGACGGTCGCAATATAGCCGCTGGCGGTGTTCCAGTAACCTCCAGCAACAGTGGCGGCAAGGCCGCTGGCGGTGTTGGTGTAGCCGCCGGCGACGGTGGCATAGTTGGTCGTCGCTTGGTTGAACATTCCGCCGCCGATGACGGAGGCACGCCCGCTGGCGATGTTCCAGCCAGCGGTAAAGCCATCGTAGCCTCCACCTCCGATAAATGCACCGGTCCCACTGGCGGTGTTTTGGTAGCCGCCGGCAATGGCGGTGGCATAGCCGCTCGCAGTGTTTGCATAACCGCCGCCAACCGCCGCATAATTTCCGGTATTTGTGTTCAGGTATCCACCGGCAATAGTGTTACCAGTACCGGAAATGAAATGACTGTACCCAACGTTCAGCCGAATTGCCTGCACCTGGCCCGAGACCGTGATCCCGGGACTGAACGTCTGCAACGCTGTCCACGTGTTCGGATTGGCCAGGTTCAATCCCAAACTGCTGCTGCCGCCGTTGCCCACCAGCGTGGCGTCACGGTTCACCGCTGCCGCTAAACTGACGCTGCCGCCCAGCGGTACGGTGCCGCCTCCGTTCAAGCCCGAACCGGCCGTCACGGTGATGCTGTTGTTGGCCAGCCGGGCATTGTCCACCGCGCCGGTCGCAATCTGCGTCGTGCCCACAGCACCCGCGGCCAAGGCTGCGGTCGTCACCGCCCCTGTGGCCAGTTTGCTGGAACTGATTGCGCCGTTAGCAATCTGCGCCGCGCCGACTGCGCCGGTGGCCAGTTTGCTGCTGGTGATGGCGCCATCGGGCACGTTGGCGGCCATCAGGGCGTAACCGGCGGCGACGAGGCGCTGGTCGGGACTGAGTTGTTGCAGGCCGCTGACGCCGTCGTTGAACCACACGCGCAATCGCACGTTGCTGTTGGTGAAGACCGCGGCGGAGAGAGCCGCCATGTTGGGAATGGTGGTGTCGCCGAGCAACACGGAGTAGAGGCCTTTGGTGACGGTGAGCGCGACGTTGTTCACGCCGTTGCTCCAGTAGGTTTGATAGATGATGTTGGATGGCGGTGGATCGAGGGTGACGGTGGGATTACTCGAATAACCGCTGCCGGGATTGATGACGGCGATGTTGGTCACTGCCCCGCCGCCGATGGAAGCCTGCGCGACGGCGCCGGTGCCGGTGATGTCGGTGATTTGGACTGCCGGCGCGGTGGTATAGCCTGCACCGCCGTCGGTGATCACGAAAGAGGTGATGAAACCGCTATTGACGACGGCGGTGGCGGTGGCTTGTCGGGCGGTGTTGGTGCCGGGGTCCACCAGGGCGAAGCGGAACTGGCCGGTGCCGGTGAAGTTGGTGCCGCCGACGCTGACCCGGCCCTGATGACTGATCAGTGAGGGCACCTGCGCGCTGGCCAGCAGCGG
>Ga0078972_1006258_pt1 | contig 28617 bp, 43 predicted proteins | sample YelNatPaOPGAMG01_FD_67568 | JGI IMG/M metagenome (GOLD analysis project Ga0078972, IMG submission 67568) | Hot spring thermophilic microbial communities from Obsidian Pool, Yellowstone National Park, USA - OP-RAMG-01 (SPADES assembly) (version 2) | ecosystem: Environmental > Aquatic > Thermal... | reverse complement strand
AAAGAAATTCTTTTTTTATCTCTTCAATATTTTTTGGGAGAATTTTACCGATATATTTTTCCCTTTTCTCTACTTTTTTACCTTTTCTTATGGTGTGCTCTAGGTAATAATAAGCCTGTTTCCCTATAACCTTTTTTCTTATAATTACCATAATTATACCTTACCCCTACACATTTATAAATTTTTATTTTTTAAATAAAATGTAGGGGTAATAATTTAAGGGTTTTAAGAAATTGAAATAATATGAAAGACAGATTTCCGTAGTGAAGAACCTCCTTTATTCACGTGAAAAAATAATTAATTTTACAAAACAAAATAATTTTATGGCCGATGTTGAAATCTCACATGCAGAAATTCCTGAAAAGCTTGAGATAGAGGAAGAAGTTGGCAAATTCCTAGAAAAATACGAAAAAATTTGGGGGATAACAAACTTTAAGCTTGACGTTGACACTTACAGCCCAGGAGGAAGGAAGAAATATTCGATGCACGCAAGAGTTAAAGCTTCTGACATTTTATTCACTGCCAAAGCTTTTGGTTGGGATGTGCCTTCAACTCTAAAGCTTTTGTTCGAAAGGCTTGGGAAGAAGATTGGAAAAAGCTTGAAGAGGAAAAAGGAAGAAAAAATTGAAGTTTTAAGGAAGCTGAAAATGAAGAAAGCTATTTAGCCTTTTATCGTCAACTCAACAAGCTTTAACTGAGTCAAGATTGCTTTCTTCTTTCCTTCGCCATCAAGAACTTTGTATTCAGTTGAGCCTTCATACCTTTTATCCTTAGACCAGGTTTGGTCAGGCTTGCCTGTATCTTTCACACGCAATATGGCAACTGCAGGAATACCGAAATATTTTGCCAATGCAGCTAAACAAGCAGACTCCAGCTCAGCCGCCACATAGCCTTTCTCATGTCCTTTCTCGTGAAATTCATCCCATGGATATCCTTTGTCTATGGGTGCTGAAAAGATCTTGCCAGAATGGACTTCAATCCCATTTTCTTTTGCAATCTGCTTCACTTTTTCCACAAGCTTTTGATCGAAGCTTGTAGGCTCTTTTTCACCTTTCTCCAAAAGTTTTTTCACGTAAAACTTAGTGTGCTCACCACCAACTTCCGATTTCTCTGGGATTATGATGTCGCCAACTTCCAACCTTGAATTTTTTGTGGCGTAGCAAGACCCTATGAAGAAAATTTCTGCACGCGTGTCATTTTCCCTGAGAACCCTTTCATATTCATCCACTCCATACTCTATACCTTGCTCCCCATAGCCTACACACAAGATGAAAAGAGTATGATTGCTTATCATTGCTCTAAAAGAGTTGTTGGCTATGAGAGGGACATCATCGTAACTCTTGAAATTTGATGGCCAGAAGCTGATTTTAGATAAAGGTTCTGCTTTGAAAAAGCTGGTGATCGTTTCCTTGTCTTTCGGGTTTAAAGATGGTGTGATTAACAAAGGCATAAAATTAAGTTTGCTAGAGTAGATTTAAATTTTTTTCTGAAATCTATTCAAATTCTATAAACTTTCTTCCTATGCTCAAATCTCAAAAGATATAGTTTGTCGTCTATAAAAGAATAAATCAACCTAAAAGGTTTGATGTAAACAGTTCTTTCACCCTTTAGTCCAAATCTTAAAGGTTTACCAACTTCTGGATTTATTATAATCTTTTCAATCTGTTTTTTAACCCTTTCTTTAACAGAAGCGTCTTTAACTTTTTTAAACTCATCTTCAAATTTTTGAGTCCAGATTATCTCTTTGATTTCTACCATTTAGCCAGCTCTTTAAAGAAATCTTCCCTACCAGCTCTTTTAAATTTCCCACTTTCTATTTCTTTCCAAGCCTTTTCTACATTTTTAAGAGTAATCAAATCTTTTTTCAAAATCGGTTTTTCTATTTTTTTCAACATAACTAAAGTGCCCCTTCTTGTAAGAGCAAATAAAGTACCTTTTTTTATATTTAGCTCTCTCCTTATGTTTTTAGGTAAAACAAGTTGGCCCTTAGAGCTCACTTTTGTTATCTCAAACAATTCTTCTTTTTTCATATAAGTAAGATATTCTTACTCATATTTAAACTTTCCTAACGAGGAAAATATTTCAAGAGTGTACATCATTTCAATATATATTTTCAACTTATAAGCCAGAACGATTAATCAATTATTTGAGTCTATATCTTTTCTTAAAATCTTTGATTTTTCCGACTCTAATTATTCTTTCTTTTTGTATTTTTCTCCATTTTCTCATGTATTCATGTCTTATTTCAGCTTCAAGGACGAGCTCTTTAAATTCTCTCGCCATCCTACTTAAGAATTCTATTTGCTTCTTTATCCAAATCAACAATTGCTTTTACCATAATATTAATATTTAAAATCATTTGAATAAACAAAATGTGTAAAGGAGTTTAGAAGTCGCTGTTGCCTGCTTTACATTTCTTAAATGATCAATAATTATTGTTGTATCAAAAACTACTTTCATCAGATACCAAGCCTTTTGAACCTTTCTTCAGATTCTTTTCTTAGTCTTCTGACGTATTCAGAACCACTTTCTTTTATTTTCCATAAGCCCGCTGTTTTCTCCACTATATCTATGGACTTTCTTCTTTCTCCTTTCGTTTTCATGGTTTCTGTCTTTTTAATTTCTCATTGATCAGTTTAGAGAGGGTTCTTGTGGTTCCGTATCTTTCTACCGCTTCTTTGACCAATTTTTTTATAGACGTCGTCTTCATACTTTTGCCAACCTTTATGCCTATTCAGAAAGCATAACTTCTATCATTCAACTAATGACATTTATTTCTCCGATTTTCTTAAAATCTTCATCAAAAGTTGCAATATTTTTTATTTCGTTGGCTCTCATTACAGCAATTGTTGTACAATCTGTAAAACTAAAATCAGTTTTCTTTTGTCTTTTAAACTCATTCCAAGCATTTTCAAATGAATTTTTGTCTACATCTATTATTTCAACAGATTTTTTGAGAGCATTGCCAACATTTACAGCATTTGCTAATTTTTTAGTTCTAATGAAAATAACAGTTACAGTTTCATCAAAGATATAATCAGTAATACACAATCGGCCATATTTTCCTTTTTCTATATCATCCATTATTTTAACAGCTTTTAAATGATTTGTGTCGGTTTCTACAGCAAATGAAACTATAAAACTCGAATCTAAGATTATCATTTCTTTCCTCCGTACAAAATCTCGTCTATTTCCTCACTCCATCTGACCTTTTCTTCAGTTTTGATAATTCCTTTAATTCTCAATAAATTCCTTGGATTAATTTTCTGTCTTCTTTTTCCTTTCTTGAGCCATTCTTTCATCGCTAAAGTTAAAGCTTCACCTACTTTCATTCTTTCTGCTAAAGCCTTCTCTCTAAATTTCAAGTATGTTTCTTCTTCTATACCCCTTATCGCACGCAAATCTTTTCTCATATGTATAACATGTAAAACACAATATTTAAGCCTTACTTTTAACAAATTTAACGTCTTGAATTATTTCCAAAGTGTAACTCATCTGCTAGAACTATGTTTCCGCGAACTATTTATATCTTTGCTTTAAAATGAAAATATACTTCATCGGCATGAAAGCTTCTAGATCGCTCTCGTACCCACAAGCAGTGCATTTGTAGCCTATCACTATTTCCTTATTCAAGAGATTTTTAATCTTCACAGGCTCTATCTTTCCTTCACAAACAGGACACTTCTCAATTTTTGGCAACCTTAAAGTTTTCTTTGTTTTTGCCTTAACCTCAATTTCAGGAATCTTCAAAGCTATCCTTTTAACTCTTATCGGCGACAAGCTGTACCTCTTGTCCTCTTTCTTCAGTTTCCTTAGAACAAGCTCTGCAAGCTCTTCTTGCGACTCAACCTTAAGCCTTCTTCTCAAAATTTCCTTTATTGCTTCTTCTACTTTGCTTTCTTCAGCAATTTTTCTCTCGTCCATGCTACAACCTCTTCAAAAAATCTATTATCGCTTGCTCTATTGAAAGTTCTTTGTAAATCCTGCTTGTCGAAAAGAAGAATTGCTCTTCCTCTTCCACATATTTTCCATATTTCTTCCTCAAGGCTATCATCCACTCTTCAAAATCTGGGAAATCTTTATGCATTGAAACTATCAGAGAAGTTTTACCCATGCCTTCTCCTTCAGCCACAAGTATAACTTCAGGCATCTTCTTCAAATCGGGGACAACATTCTTTTTAATCTCTTCAGTTTTTGAGAAGTCTGCTATCCTGAAAAGAGTTAGAGCTACAAGACCAATTCCCAATTTCTGCAAGTCAACTATCGGCTTATAGCCTTTTATGTATCCCGCCTTTTCCAGCTTTTGCCTTATCCTTGTTACTGTTGGCTGTGTGGTGTTAAGCAATTTGGCTATATGCTTGTCCGGCATCCTTGCGTTTGCCAAGAGATGAGCAAAAATCTCTTTTTCCCTTTTCTTCAGCACAAGAAATTAAATGATTTTCCCTGTATTTAAATTTATCTTTTTTCTAAAATTTTGCATAAATTATATTAATTTATCTCTCTAACCTTGGCAAAAATTTTTATATCATACATTTTATCTTTTATCTACAAGGAGGTCCAGAGTGAGAGAAACTATAATCTGCAAGCTTTGCCTCGAGCCGATTTTCAATCACATTTGTGTGAATTGTTTAGAAGATTCTGTTCAAAAATGGTTGGGCTTAAGACCTGAAATTCTGAACGATTTTAAAAATTTTTCTCAAAATCTCAAAGCGCTTTTTGGATCTTCAGTAGAGAAAGAAAAGTGCATCATATGCGGAAGAAAAACAGAGACCATAATTTGTCCTTACTGCTACACAAGAGAAGTCTTCGATTTCCTTTCTTCCAAAGATGAAAAGCTGGCTGAAAATTTCATCAAAACTTTCAATTTCGATTTCCTTAAAGTTGGCCACTCTTCAGAAACAATCTTGACAAAAAATCTTTTGCCGATAATAATAACTGAAAAAGAAGAAAGCTCAGACATCAACATTTGCGAGAACTGCGGGAATCAATTTGAAGATTTGAGAGAAGTTAATGGAAGCTACATTTGCGAGGTTTGTGAAGATGAAAGCAGAAGTTGAAAAATGTCCTAAGTGTGGGTCGAGCAAAGTTAGAATAATACAAGCGAGCTATCCAAAAGCTTTTGAATGCAAGAAATGTGGCCATGTTTTTGTGAAAAGTCCGAAAGCTTTGGTTGATGAGTAATTCTACTTAAAGTTTTTAGTTTGAGAGAGAAATTAATAAAAAGAGTTATAGGTTAAACTTGCCCAGATGCCGGAACCTGGTAAATGTATAGCCAAAACGGGCCAGCCTGGAGAGCTGGTGTACCTTTACGGTACGTGTGGGTTCAAATCCCACTCTGGGCGCAGTCTTTTATTCATAAAGAATCAAAAATATAACTCTTCATCACACATTTTGACAAATTATTAAAAATGCTCAAAAATAAAGAAAAATCAAACAATTTACATTATTATGAGCGAAGTCTATCTTAAGAAAGTTTTTAAAACTATAGAAAAATTTAAGCTGTTGGAAAAAGGAGACAAAGTTTTTGTCGCTTTGAGTGGTGGTAAAGACAGTGCTTCTACCTTGTTTGCCTTGAAAGAATATCAAAAAGCTAAAAGCATAGATTTTGAACTTAAAGCTTTTCACATAAATCTTGGGAGCATTAATTCAGAAAAAGTTCAAGAAATTGTGGAAAAACAGGCTAGCCTTGCAGGCACTCAACTCTTCATCTTTAACCTTAAAGAGAAAGGAATTTTTCTTGAAAAAATTGCTAAGGAGAGCGGAAGACCAATCTGCAGTGTTTGTGGTGTCATCAAGAGATATTTGATAAACAAAATTCCCAGAGATTTGGGTGCGACAAAAGTTGCAACTGGCCATCATGCCGATGACTTCACAGTTTTCTTCTTTAAGAATTTGTTGAGCTTGAACTTTTCTTGGATAGGGAAGTTCAAGCCAAAAGTTGAAGGCAGACAAGAAAAGCTTTTAACTAAGATTAGGCCTTTGTTTTTTGTCAGCGCGAAAGAAAATGAAAATTTCTGCAAATCTTCAAACATTCCTTTCGTGAGTGAAAGTATTTGTCCCTACTTTTCTGATAAAAGAAAAATATATGAAAAAACAAAAAAGTGGTACGATGTTATTTATAAGCTGGAAGAAGAATTTCCCGAATTTAAAGAGAAAATCATAAACTCGATAGAAAAAATTAGCAATTATTTTTCCCAAGAAGATAATTTGATGAGCTGCAAACTTTGTGGAGAACCTACGAACAAAGAAATTTGTGCCTTTTGTAGATTAACTAAAGAAAACCTTTTTTGATTTTAAACTTAAACGATAGCTTTGATTATGTCGGCCCTTGCCACAATCCCAACAAGCTTTCCATTCTCGATAACAGGCAATCGATTAACATCATGCTTGTCCATGAGCTCTGCAGCATCAAAAATGCTTGCTTCTGGATCTATTGAAACAACTTTCTTGCTCATCATGTTTTTAATTTTCACGTTCTCAATCTTCTTGACCTCTTTCTTCAGCTCGACAAAATCTTTCCCAGTTTTTACAAGATCAAGAAAAAGCAAGCTCAGAGAAGGCAATTCGTGAACAGAACCAATTTTTAGCCTAGTTTTCAAAAATTTCACTATGTCTGAAGTGCTTATTATCCCAACAACTTTCTCTTTATCAACAACTGGCGCTCCTGAGATGTTTTTTTCTGAAAGGATTCTAGCAACTTCAAAAACAGTATTTTCAGGAGAAAAACAGATCACGCTTTTGCTCATGACATCTCTTACTTTTTTCATGTCTTCTCTAAAATTTTATTTCTCTTGTACGGTTAAATCTTTCACACCTCAGAATAATTTTTTCTAAGCCTTTGGTTTTTTCTTCTTTAAAAATATTTCCGCCTATGCATTCATAAACCCATTCTCTTTCAATCTTTGTTGTTTTAAAGTAAGGACATTTTTCACAAACGCGGAGATTACCTAGATTTTCTCCTTCTTTACATTCATACAATTTTTCTACGTAACCTTTTTCTGCTTGAAAAGACCTGACAGTTATTATTACTTTTTCTTCCTTTTTTTCTTCTTCTTGGGCCAACTAAACCCATTGAGTTTTTATAAATCTCTATATTTAAATTTTTCTATCTTATCAAGCTCCCAGGCTCTATCTCTTTCTCAGGCTGTAGCAAAACTATCTTGCCCTTGCCATTGTCTGCAGCCAGAATCATGCAGTTGCTCTCCTCACCCATAAGCTTCACCGGCTTCAAATTTGTCACGAAGATAAAGCTCTTGCCTACGAGCTCTTCCGGCTTGTAATATTCAAGAAGACCGGCAACAGCTTGTCTTTTCTCGCTTCCAAAATCTACTTGCAGCTTCATCAACTTCTTTGAATTTGGAATTGGTTCAGCTTCCAAGACTTTACCAACTTTCATCTCCAGCTTTTGAAAGTCAGTGAAAGAAACTTCTACCATTTCCTCACCTCTTTCATTTATTTTAGAATTTTAAAACTTTTATCCTTTGTTTTCGATTATCTTGAAAAGAATTTCAGGCTTCCTTATCTGCCATCCTGGCTGGAGCATGAGCTTAGAAGCTGAAAGCCAGTCTTGCTTGTGGACAGAATCATCATATCCCAAAAGCTTCCACAGTTTTTCAGCTGAAGAAGGCAAGAAAGGCTCAAGCAAAATGGCTAAGCATCTAGCTGCGTTAACACAAAGGTAAAGAGTTGTTGGAGCTTCACTCTTCTTAGCCCAAGGCTCTTTCTTCTGGAAGTATTGGTTGCAAGTTGAAGAAAAATCTAGGATTGATTTCAAGGCTTTATCTAACTCAATATTTTCAATTTGTTTTGAAACAAGAACAGCAATTCTTTCAATCTCTTGCTTGAACTTTTCATCTTCTTCTGTCAAGCTTGCAGGCTTTGGAACTTTTGCGTTGAAATTTGAATAGATGAAAGTCAAAGTCCTATGGACAAAATTCCCTATGTTGGCAACAAGCTCGCCATTATTCCTCTCCACCAACCTTTTTTCAGAGAAGTCTCCATCTTCACCCAAAGGCATCTCTTTTATCAGAGAATACCTCAAAGCATCAATCGAATATTTCTTGCTCAGCTCTATGGGGTCTATAGCATTCCCCAGGCTCTTGCTTATCTTTTCTCCATTTACCGTGAAAAAGCCGTGGACAAAAATCTTTCTTGGCAATTCAATCTCAGCAGAAAAAAGCATGGCAGGCCATAAAGCACAATGAAACTTTGTTATGTCTTTTCCGATCAAATGCAAGTCAGCGGGCCAGTATTTCTCAAACTTTTCATAATCCCAGCCAAAGCCTATTCCCGTCAAGTAGTTTATCAAAGCATCGAACCAAACATAGAGCACTTGCTTCTTGTCTATAGGCACAGGTATGCCCCACTTCTGCTTCTGTCTTGAGATGCTGACATCCGTGAAGAAATTCTTCACATATTCTACAACTTCATTCCTCCTTTCTTTCGGCTGAATGAAATCCGGATTTTTTTCAATGTAATCTAGAAGTTGCTCTTTGTACTTGCTTGCCTTGAAGAAATAATTTTCTTCTTCTATGATTTCAGGTTCTGTCTTATGAATTGGGCATTTTCCATCAACCAAGTCAGACTTTGTGACAAAAGCTTCACAGCCAACGCAATAATATCCAACATATTTTCCCTTGTAAATGTCACCCTTCTTGTTCACACGCTTGAAGAACTCTTCCACCCCTTTCTTATGTCTTTCTTCAGTTGTCCTTATGAAATCATCGAAAGAAAAGCCAAGCTGTTTGAACCTAGACTTCCAAATCAAAGCCATTTTCTCCACAAACTGGGCAACATCTTGCCCTGCTTTCTCTGCAGCTTCCACATTTTTCTGGCTATTTTCATCAGTTCCGGTCAAAAAGAAAACATCTTTACCGTTAAGCCTGTGGAATCTTGCAAGAATATCTGCTATTATCGTGGTGTAAACATGGCCGATGTGTGGCTCTGCATTAACATAATATATAGGCGTTGTCACATAGAATTTGCCTGCCATCTCTCGCTTCCTCCTTATTCTAATTCTTACAGCTATTTTATTAAATCTTTACTTCTTTCAAAGAGTCAATAACCAAATCAGGTTTTATCTCACCTTTCACTTCTTTGTCCACTCCAGTTCTCACAAGCACGCTGAAATAGCCACATTTTTTTCCTAAGCCGATGTCAGCCTTCAGCTCGTCTCCAAAAATCACAGTGTCTTCCCTAGGAGATTGAACAAAAAGCTGAACAAGCTGGCACATCAAGTCAGAAGGCTTCCCCAAAAGTTTAGCCTTTTTATTGCTTCCATATTCAATAGCCTTAACTATAGAGCCTGTCCCTGGCCAAAATTCATCACCATAAACAAAAGCCTTGCCTGTGGCTGTGGCTATTAGTTTTGCTCCTAGCTTAGCAGCTTTCACTGCAAGTGAAAGTTTATTGAAATCAAAGTTCACGTCATGCCCTATCACAACAAAATCCACATTTTCTTCTTTCACTTCTATTCCTTCTTCTTTCAAATCTTCTTTCAAGCCATCACCAACGACAAAAGCTTTCGCTTTCTTCATCTTCAAAAATTCTGCCGCTGCCATGGAAGAGCTCACAAGCTCTGTTTCTTTACAATCTATTCCAAAATTATTGAGCTTTTCAACAAGTTGCCTTCTTCTCACCATGGTGTTATTTGTTATGAACAAGACCTGTTTGCCTTCTTTTCTCAGTGAAGCAATGAGATCCTTGACTCCTGGTAAAAGTTCTTTCCAATTCCAAGTTGTGCCATCTAAATCGAAAATGAAAGTCTTGAAACGAGAGAATTCCATAGTAATTATTTTTATTGCCATAAATTAAAATAATATTATGATTGGCAAGGCTATTGTGGATGCTTTCAAGTTTGGCTTTTCTTTAAGGCGAGTGCTGCCCTACGTCTTCTTCAACCTTTTGCTCTTGTACACGATTTGTGACATGCTTGGAAGGATTGGTCCTCTTGAGCTAACACAAGAAGCGATAAATTCCATAGCTCCACTTTTCGGCATTTACCTTTTCGTCTTCTTTTTCTATGGCATCTCTCAGCCTTTGTTGATTGCTGTCATGCTACATCAAGCCAAGAATTTTGGGAAGAAAGTTCCGATCAAGAAAAGCTTTCAGTTTTCTTTTTCAGTCTTCCTCAAATCTTTCTTCATCTTCTTAATCTTCTTCCTAGCTTACAGCTTGCTCGGCTATGTTCCATACCTTTGGCCAATCTTAATTCTTGTCTTTGCCCTTGCTACTTTTTATGTCTACCCGGCAGCGATCATGGACGGCAAAAGAATAAGTGAATCTTTCAAGAAAAGCTTTTCAATCTTCAAGAAAGCACCTTTGCAAACTTTCATAGTTTCCTTGATTGTAGGCTTAGTCTCTTTTGTTTTGATTTTAATCTCTTTCTTCCCACTTCTCTTTTGGCTCGGTGGAAATTTGTACGCCATTTCCAAACAAACTGAAGACATGAATGTCTTAACACAATATCTTTCAAGACTTTTGCTCTCCCCAACAATCATACCTTTTCTGCTAATCCCAGCTTTTGCAATTTCTTTCTGTACTGTTATGAAAATTGGAGCTGAAGCAAGACTTTACGTTGCTTTGAAGAAAAAAGCTTAATCCTTTGATTTTACCAGGATGTAATAGAGAATAGCTCCTATGAAATTCAAAAAAAGCAGGACTATGACCCAAACGAGCTTGTCTTCAAACTTCTTCCTGCTCAAACAGTCAACAAGCATCCAAATCCAGAAGAATATTGCAAAAAGTGCTAGGCATAAGAAAAACAACCCAAGACCACCAAAAAACCAAAGCATAGCACTCACCGCTTGAGTTGTATAATAATAAGTAGCTCAGCTTGAATATAAGTTTTATGGAGCAATTCTTCCAGCTGATGGAAAATTTCGTGAAGCAGATAGAAGAAATGGAAAACCAGAGAAAAAAGCTTTCCCAAGTCTTGAGAAAAATTGAGAAAATTGAATTCGGCCAAGAAGATAAGATAATTTCTAAAGTGGAGAAGGATGAGCTGAAAGATGTAAAGATTGCTGGTATAGATGGAGGCTTAGCTAAAGAGTCTTTTCACGGCATAGATTTGATCTTGCTTAAAGCTGTAGCAGTAATATTCGATTTCAAGGAAGGAAAGCTGAAAGAAGTGATTTACTATCCTGAGCCTTTGCCTTCTCCTGTTCCTAACATTGTCTTTGACCCTTTTTCTGAGCTCGAGTTTGAGCTTAATTCAAACATGCAAAGGCAGATGATTGAAGTTGAGACTGCAATCGAGACCATAAAAAAATTCAAGCCAGATTTGCTCTTGCTAGATGGCTCTGTAGTTCCACATTACGTCCAAAGGCCAGAATCTTCTTCTTTGCTATTCCAAATTTACCAGCAGATGATAGAAGCTTACAAGAAGCTCTTCTTGGCTGCTGAAGAAAATCAAACAATTCTTGCAGGAGTGATAGAAGATAGCAGAGGCACAAGGTTTTGTGAAATTTTGAACCAAAGCTTAGCTAATTTGCCTGAAATCAGGGAAGCTAAAGTGCTGCTTGAAAAAACTAAAGACACGAACCTTTTGACTTACGCTTTGAACTATGGTGAGAGAACTTTTGCTTTTGCCTATTCTTCTGAGCCTGAGAAGCATCCTGTGCTGAAAGAGTTTGGTGAGACTGGCAAGAAGATATACAGCTTTTACTTGAAGGCAGCAGAATTTGACAGGCCGATAAGGGTTGATTTTCTCGCAAGCTCAGAAGCAAAAGAGATTGCGAGCAAGATTTCTTCCCTACTTCTAGCAATTTGTAACAGCAGCACTTATGCTTTTCCTTCTGTCTTGATAGAAGCTGACTTGAGGGCAAGGTTGAGCGAGAGGGAGATTGAAGAGTTTGGCCTGGACTTGAAGAGCAGGCTAGGGAATTTGGCGAGCATGCTTGATTTGAGAAGAAAAGGAAGACCTTTTTGAGGAATAAAAAAGCTTTTTTACTTAATTTTTCTAATTATATTTATGGTAATGCCTTCGGATTTTGAGAAATTATTAGAAGCGGCTTATGAAATTGTTAAGCTTTCAGAAACGCTAGGTATAGCACCTCATAAGACACGCGAGTTCTTAATAGAGAAATATAAAGAAGTTAAAGAGTTATATGAGAAAGGTGATTACCAATCTCAATTAAAAGCTATGGAAATTGCTAATTTGGCAGTACAATATCTTGATAAGGATGTATTTGGATTAGCAACATATTTAGTAAAAACAGTAGGAGAATTTTATCAAAAACCTCAATACAAGTCTATGCTAAAGAAAATGGCACAATATGTTGGAAAGCTTTATTACCATGCCAAAAAATTTGATATTGAATCCGTGGTAGAAAATATGAGAGAAATTAGAAAAATAATAGAAGAAGAGGAATTACCCAAAGATGTGGTTAAAAAAATAAGGGAGGGTATAGAAATAGGGGAAAAATATGAAGAAATAGCATCTCATCTTGTTGTCGCACAGAGCATTTTTGGGCTTATTCTTGGGGCCTCCCTTGTAACTATTCTAGGTATTACTTCTTTCACTCCACAGGGATATTATCTTTTTTCCTCTCCAGCTATTTCAATAACATCCTTTATTTTTTCTTTTCTAATTCTTATTCTTTTTGTGTATTTCCTTCTGAAAAGAAAGTGAATAGTCATGAGTACAGGCTATGGTAAAACAAGTGAATGGGCTTCACTTCTAGGAGATTTGTTCCATATTGGAGCTAAGATTGGAGGTTACCTGCTGGAGAAAGACCCTCAATATAATTTTTTAAATACACTTGTTGAAAGTTATGATAAGTTGAAATCTAATCTTTATAGTGACAATCCTCTTGTGCGGGAGCAAACAAAATCATTAATTGGATTAATAAATGAGTATCTTAAGACAGACACGTTTGGTAGGTTGAAATACGTAGGAAAAAAGCTTTTAGACGCTTATAATTCTCCAGAAATAAGGGAGCTAGTAAAACCAGTAGCCTCAATTATTGGCGACTGTTTTAAACTTTATTATAAAAATAAAGAAGGAAAAGAAGTTGGAATAGGGGATGTGTACAAAATTGTGAAAAATTTAAGAGATTGGGTAGATACTCTGGAAAAAAAAGGAACACCAATTTCTAAATTATTCTCTAGTATAAGGAAAGGTTTAGATATAAGAAAAAATTATGAAAAGTTAGGCGAAATATCAAAACTGTTAACAATTCCCATTTTATTAGGCTTTTTAGCATTCTTCCATTATGTTGATTTTTCAACTCAAGGTATGTTTTTGGCCACAGGCCCAGCTCAAATTTCCTACCTCATCATAGCTTGCATGCTATTGGTGGTTCTTTTCTACTATCTGTTTAAGAAAAAGTGATTTATTATTAATTTCTTTAAATTCTGTTTCCTCCAAGGCATATATTTCTGAAGGGAAAAGCTTAAATATGACTACTGATAAGTAACAAATATATGGATGAATTAATTAAAAGGTTGATGAATAGTGGAAGTATTGAAACCAGGGATGGAGTTATAAAGGCAGAGAAAACAAAAAAAGGACACATAGGGATAAAATTTCCATACATTCCAAAGCAAGACTATCTTACCTTTGCGGCATACTACAAAAACATGGACCATGAGTATACGATGCCAAAAAGTAACTACATTCCTTTCCAAAGGAATGTGGCTGTCTACATAGATGAAACAGTTCCAACATTTTACATCGCTGAAGAAACGTATTATGGAGATAGAATAGAGAGAAGAGGTTTGATGAGAATCTCTTTACTCAAAGGAAGAGGTGCTAGGGAAGATGAAACAAGTGTTATCATTCCACAACAATACTTAGAGCACCCAGCAGTTCAAAATATTTTAAGTTTTATGGTACACTATCCAGAGAACAGAGAGAGATACGAGAAAGAAAAAAAGAATGCTATGGAAGATTTAATCAGACAACTGTGATTAAAAGTGGTATGATGATGTTAAGCATAAGGAGATGGTTAGGAGAAATAGGGGAAGGAAGTTATGTCTCTAATTTGATAAACCCTCTTCCAGAACCATGGGAAAAAAGAAGCACTTATCTAATGGCACATGATGAAAGAAATGTGGAAGAAATTTACAAAAGCATAAAAGACATTTTTAACAAAGAAGCGGCAAATCTTTTGGGACAATTTCTTGATACGAGAAAAGGATCTTCAATTTATAGAGGACCACCATCTTCTATTGATGTTAGAATAATGAAAAAAATCGAGGGAAATGAAGAGCTAGAACAACTTCGACAACAAATTATAGGGATGGGTAAAAAATATGGTACTTATAGAGAAAGTGAAGATTATCCTGAAAGTGCTTATTGGCGTCTAACCCACAAAGAAAGAGAAGAATTCACAAATCTTTTGTTTGATCCATCTAATTTACACATTAATGATGAAACAATAGTCTACGCGAATGTCAACACACCTTTGGGCAAAAATCCTACAGCTTCACGCAACCTTATGGATAAATTAAGAAGCTTTTTGAATGGATATACTTTTACCCAATACTTTTCCTTTTCACCTTTCTGGAATGGAGAAACAATTCAATGCGAGCATGTGTGTGACTATCCATATGAGATTTGGGCCGGGAAAAAAGTGGTGAGAGATAATCTTCATGCATGTGGGAATAAATTGTCTGAGCTAGAAGAAGAAGCAAAGGAGAATGGAATTGGTTTAAGAGAAATTTCATGTAAATTTAGCAGCACAGGATATTGTAACGAAGCCTGCCTGCCAAAAGGAGGTGTTTTAATTCAATCATTACCACCTCAAGGTATCTCAACAACAAGTTGGATGGAGAAAAGAGACAACTCAGAGGAAATACATGAAATACTGCCTCCCATATTGAGAGGTAGAAAAATTCACAGAGTATATGTGAGGATACGCGAAGGTAAGAAGTTAATAAGGGAGGAAGAAATCCATGAGTGATATATACTCTCAGCTACAGGAAGTTTATAATACCCTTACTACTCTTGAGACAGGTGTTGAACAAGCAGGTGCTTATATTGACTCCAGAAGAGAGATAATAAGCAAGATACCTTATTTGAACCGTTCCATAAGAGAAGAGGGAAACACAGTTTTCATTGAAATTTTGGATGAAAATTTTAACTCTGTGGAATATTTTCCAGCTCTCCTTCCAGGGCAAAAGAATTTTGCAGTTTATCCTTCTTCCGACCCGGCAAGGAAGATTATAAAAGAATTAGATTACTTCTATAATGACTCTGAACTTGCAAAAGAGGCAAGAAGTTTCATAGAGAGTTTGATAAAACCTTTTGAGAATTATTTGAGAAATGACGAAGAATTTACAAAATATGTAAAAGAGAAATTCTCTGAAATTAATGGTGCCCCTGTAAGTAGACAAGATTTTGAAGAAGAGATGATAAGAGATAGAACAATTATAGGAAAAATAGCTAGTAGATTTATGAATGAAAAAGAAAATCAAGAGATTTTAGAAAAAATGAGAAAAAGAGTTGGAGATATGGCAGAGGTAGGCAACGCATATTGGTTGTCTCTCAACTATGAAGACGATTTGATTTCTCTTTTTATCTCTCCAAGTGAAGAGATACAAATTTACGCTGCAACAAGGGGCGGCGATCCGAGCAGAGTGATAAACCTTTACCGCTTGATAACGCTTGCTAGAAAAATAAAAGGAGAAGAGAAAGTAAGGGAATGTTTGTTAAAAGCGGATAGCAGAGAAGATTTAGAGGAAAGGTTAAAGTCTTTAGGTGAAAATATATAACAGAGAATAGAAAAATTTAAATTTCTTTAATTTTTACTACTATTAGGTGAAAAAATGGCGAAGGATGAAACAGCTCTAATAGAGGAAGAATTAGTTTACACGAAAAAGAAGTTTAACAATGTAGTAGAGAAAGACCCTTTAGAAGCAAAAAGAATAGCAGAGGCAGAACTTAATTTTATTATATCAGAGATTCAAAAGATTCCATACTACCCAAAGTATAGGGCGGAAGAGATAAAGGATGAAATCCAAGAGCTTATCAACACTGCCAACAAAAAGCTAGAAGAATTGAGGAAAGAAAAAGAGGAAGAAGAATTCTTGCAGAAAATTAGAGGGGACATGTCACTTGAAGAAAAATTCCAACTTCTAGAGGAAGCACCAACATATAAATACAGAATAGGAGTGGCAAAAAACATTCTTAAAGAATTAAGAGGAAAAGGGAAAAAAGAAGACTTAATAAGACTCTTAATAAGACTCTTAGGCCCAAAGGATGGTTTATATAGAGTCGACATTGGAGCTGACATCTTAAACAGTTTAAATCAATACAACCTTACCGAGCAAGAAGAAACAGAGGTTGCGATGAAAGTAGGACAACTTGTAGGTGAAGGAGTCGAAGAGATACCACTTCACGAAGAAGGTGGTGTCTTGTATAAAGACGCTTTCACAGGGGAACACATTTCAGTTGGAGAATTAAAAGAATTAAGAGAATTAAGAGAAAAAATCAAAAATTATGCAAACGAAGAATTCATACGTCATAAAAAAGAAGAAAAAGACTGGGAAACTTTGCTCTCTATAGCTATCAGAGATCCTCTGCTAGGTGAAGAGGGAATAGATTATTCCATAAAATGTGGGAAAGCAGCGATTGATATCCTAGTGGAAGAAGGAAATGTATACGAGTTACATAAGTTGATAACGGGTGCAGAGAAATGTGAATACAGGATAATGCCAAATGTACTTGAGTATGCCAGACAAAAAATCCCTGAAGCTATAAAGAGAAGATTGGCGTAAGAAATCAGTAAACACGGGAAGGAAATAGACATGAGAATTGATGGCTATGAAGGAATGAACAAAATGGAAATTATTTTCCCGATTAATACGGAAGAATTATTTCTAAGTGAAAAAGCAATAAATGTTTTAACAGAACTATTGAAAGGCGGAAACCCGGAGAAATTGTATCCGGAATTTTTAGAAGCTATAAAATCGAATAAACATATTGCAAAAAATTCGATAATTAGCTTGGCTGAAAGGCTGTTTGACAAAGTTGAGAGAGTGGAAGATGAAGATGATACCCTTACGATTTATACAAAATCTGAATTTCATGAAAAAATGGGTATTCATGGACTATTTATTCCAAGAAGTATATATGAGCCTTATAACATCAAAATAATTTTTAACGATAAAAATGGAGTTGAAGAGCACGAAAGTGCTCATCAATTGTTTGAATCTTCCAAGATTGTGAGAAAGCTTAATGAGATTGAGAAAGAAGCTTTTTTGAAATTGATTTATAAAATAAGAGAGGATATCATAGCCAATTCGTGTACAAAAGAAGATGTAAGTCACATAGTTTTAAGAAACTATTCAAGGTATAAAAAAGAATTAAGTGAACTTGAAAAACGACGCTTACTCCTTAGCGAAGCCTTCGCCCATTATTTGAGTAAAGAGAATAAGTTAAAAGAGTACATGAGTAATGGATGGGTAGAAGGGAGGGCTATAGAGGAATATAAAAATTACATTATAAAAGCTTATGGTGATCTTTATGAAAAAATATCCCCTGAAGGTTCAATACAGGCTAGAGATATTGGGAATTTTTTCCATCTTTTGTGTATATTTGAAGATAGCGCAAGAAAAATAACAGATTCTCCTACAAAATATGTTGAGAATTTTATGATGAATGTAGATTTGGATTTGAAAAATGATTATAGGAAAATTTCTGATGAGCTTGCCGAAAAATTTTATTCTCAATTGAAGAAAGATATACAAATTCCACTCTAAACTATTGGGTGTAAATTTCACAAACTTTCTATTCTAACTCTTTAATTTTTTAATTCAATTTTTTCTACTGAAAAAATAAAAACCTGAAAGATAAAATAAATTTAAGGTTCGGAGTAGAATGACAAAAGATGAAATTTTTTCATTGAAGATTTTGAAGAAAATTCTTGAAGAAGATTCGTACCGAATTTCTTTAGACGATGGAAGAGGAAGGAGACTTTGATGACAATCCTTGGAAACCAGAAAATGTTTATTTGAAAAAGATTTATCTGGTTTAAATCAGATTTTCTTTGGCTTTTATCTTTTCAAAAACAGAAAACACATCTCACTTCCTTCTCTTCACAAATCTTCTTAATTTTCTCTTTCACCTCATCCCAATAATCACTTTTAGAAAACAAAACTTCTCTCCATTTCTCAAGAAGCTCAGGATAATTTTTTTCCAAAACTACAGAGACAGACTCCCAAACCCCTGGCTTTAAATTGAGCTTATCAACCCAAACTTCATCAACCTTCAATTTTACCATGGTCTCAAAATATTCTTCCAAGCTTCTATCAGAAAGGTAAGGCAAGATTGGGCCAAGAAAAACATAAACTTTAATTCCATTTTCCTTCAAATCTTTAATTGCTTCAAGCTTTTCTTGAACAGAAGAAGAATTTGGCTCAAAGTTTTTCCTCACGCTTTCATCCAAAGTTGTTATTGTAAAGCCAACTTCACAATCCTTGAACTTCTTCAGCAAATCCAAATCTTTTTTTATCAAAGCGGATTTTGTTTGAATTATAACTGGGAATTGATGCCTAAGCAGAATTTCCAAGCATTTTCTCGTAAGCTGATATTTTTTCTCCAAAGGTTGGTAAGGGTCACACAAGCTACTCAAGAAAACTTTACCTTTTTTCTTCCTCAAAATTTCTTTCCTCAAGACTTCTGGAGCATTGACCTTAACATCAACAAATTCTCCCCACTTTTCTTGATGATCAGAAAATTTTCTTGTTATGCTTTCAGCGTAGCAGTATTTGCAAGCATGCTCGCAACCCACATAGCAGTTTATGCAGTAATCAGCAAGCTTGCTTTCATTCAGCAAACTCTTGCATTTTATCTCTTTCACAATCATTAAATCCTTAATAAAGAAAAGGTATGATAAATTATAAATAGAGTGCAAATCAATATTTGATGCTTACTTTCCTTCCTTTTTTGAAATTGACATTAAATAAATCAAGTCCTTTAACTCTTCCTAGAATTGGTGGAACATCAGAAGAATCAGCAATAGCAACGGGAAGTTCAAATTTTTTACCGTTAATTCTAAATTTCAGGTTGTGGATATAAACAATAAGTCTAGCAAAAGGTACTATTCCCTTAATTTCATGTATTTTGCCTTTTGTTATATCGTGCAAAATTAATTCACCAGTACTTCTTGGAATAATAGATATATCAGCACCAGTATCAGCTAAGACTTCCTTTATCTTAATCCAATCCTTTTCTATTTCACTAAAAATTTCTATGTCTATCAAAGGTCTAAGAATTTTACCAAAAATTAAACTTTCTTGTTCTTTATAATAGAATTGGCAATTAGGGTCCCTGGGGGATATTCGTATTTTATAGCTAACTTTTTTCTAGGATATTTTTTCTTCACTTTTTCCCACATTTTTTTTAAATCTTTACCTCTAGCCACAGGTTTATCATCTACCAAAATAACGTACTCATAAGTCTTTATTTTCATCTACAAAAGCCTCCCATATAATAATTTTTATACCTAAGATTTATACGGGCATCGCATTCATCTATTCGTGCATTAGAGAATAGTTTTACTGGAGGCATGTCCTTAGTTTGATCTGTTCAATTTTAGAAAAGGAAATCTGCTTCCAAAAATTGAGTAAAGATTAAGCATTTAAAATTTAAAAAATGAACTATTTTTTATGTCAGTCTTGAATTCTTTTTTCAGCCCACTCTAGCGGAATGCCAACAATCTGAAGGATCTCAGTAGAAGGTCTCGCATCAATTATCCTGTATGCCACACCAAAAGTTTCGATACAATTCTGTTCTGGTATTTTCTTTCCCTTTCTCAGAACAGTGTCAAGAAGGTATTGATATGCTTTTTTGAAATTTTTGAATTCTAAGAAACCATCTAAGAACATTTTTTTCACATCACTCGATGTGCTAACTTCTTTAGGTGTTTACCTTTTATACTCATTTTAACCGGATACTTTAATGGGAAATAGCAAGAAAAGATGGGTATACCGAAATTAAGTTCAGGTTTTATTTCATTGGTTGGAATAAAACGTCCAGCGTAATCGCTTAACTTAAAATCCTTCTGTTTTAAAAATGCGGAAAGTGCCTTTTTTCCTAAAGTACAAATAAAATCTGGATTAAGAATCTTTATTTCTTCTACTAAAAATCGCACGCAATGATTTACCTTGCCTTTCGGGCATTTAACAACATCTGTCAAGTACAAACCATTCCTTGTGAATTCTTCCAATCTCATTGTACTAATAAGCCCGGCCTCTTTCATTAGCTTAAGGATACCTAAAGTGAATTTCTCATTCGTACCATCATAAATATATTTCCCTGAAGGGGGAGGATCTTCTGCTATAAACATGATTTTTATTCTTTCCGGAATCCATCTATACGATTTTCGAAAAGGATAATTTTTAAAACCCCTATTTACATCGCAGACGACACAGTTTTCTATACTTTGATGTAATTGATTTAGCCTTCTTAAGGTAGTTGGCCTCATGACTCGCTTCATCCTTTGCCTTCTTTCCAATATTTCCTATCCATGTTATACCATGCTTCACATATATTTGAAGCCGATCCTGGAATGCCCCATATGATATCGCTTAGGCGAGTTAAGTGCCGCACAACTCTTCCAACACTCTGTTGATCTATCCAATTTATAACTCTCTTTCTTTTTTCAAAAAGGTCATCATAAGACTTCCATCCCGTGTATTTTCCTAAAACTACTTTTAGTCTCTTATCTCTATCCTTTCGACCATCTAATGCATCAAAAACTGTTTGATGCGCTGTTTTGTAGTAGTCTTCGAAATATTCAAGGTTAGGCCACAAAATTTCCATCTTCTCTTCAAGCATCTCTTTAATTTCAATCATAATATTTGCATCAAGATCGCCTATCCGCTCAAAGTTAGAGAAAGCCGTACTGTAGTGAATAAAGTCTTTTTGACTCTCTATGCCCAACTCAACACAAAGTTCAGGGTAAGATAAGGCAAGGTTAAGTTGACGCCTAAGATAATATAACATTCCATCAAGGTTTCTTTCTATCTCTTTTGCTAGCTCGATATCCCTATGAAGTTCGTTTCCATTATTAGGGAAATTAGCTAGAGTGTTGGACAATAAGGAGTGTAGCTTTAAAGAGGTTAGACGTATAGTCTATCATTCCATCTATAGACACACCATAACGAGCTGGGGGGAAATCTAAAGTTCTTCTGTCTTCTAGTAGTGCAGGTTGTAAAATTGACTTTGGGATGAATTCTTGAAGCTTAGCTTCCAGACCAACAGGAAACTTTCCACTATTACTGATTATGTCTACAGTATGATAAGAATCCAAGTAAGCTGCCGTCACTTTCATTTTTAATTCAGCCTCTCCTTCAGGGCCTTCGCTATCTAAACGGAATTCAATCTTTCTTCTCGCTAAAGGATCATATGGAGGTGAAATCAGTACCAGATCTTCAAGCTCAACTTGATCAATTTCATATTTGTTTTTTTCTCTTGCTACAGGCTTTGCATATTTTTCAACCCAATCTTTCGGTATGGTTGAATAGTAACTACTACCTGATTTGAAAATTCTTCTTCTCCTCCTTTTCCTATTCGCACCTCCTTAGTCATATAGACAGACTATTTATTAGTAATAATTCAGCTATAAATACCTAACGATTATACAAATAGTTTAGACCGAAAGACTTATAAGGATGCATGGAGAAGATACTAGATAACTAGTTAATCTTGAAAATATAGTGGATACTAACGATAAGGCGCGCGTATGGGAGGTTTAAAAAGACAAAATGATAGATAGAGCATACGTGAGACCAGCTGGTGCTTCGCGGTTATTAGAAAAGCTTGAAACCGCCTATAACTCTGGCTATCAACGCTTTCTTATCCATGGCTTGGGAGTACTGCGAAGACCCCCTCTGCTTTATGGTGGTCGACACAAAAGTTTGGTTAACGCTCACTTTATTTGAAATTGCCATGTGATTCCAATGAGGCCTGCCATTTGTTTATACTCACACTCATGCCCGAAACTCCGAATAATGATAAGCCTAAGAAGTGGCTTGCTGTGCGAAAATTGTGAGAAAACGAGAGAAACTGGGTATGAAACACACATAAGACTGGCTGTAAACTTAATTAGACACTCTACATAGTGCCACCTTGTCCATTATACCAGTCTGTAAACATTTCCATGAACAACTCTATGGCGATAAGTTTAAATATGACAATTACCACATTTATTAAAGAAAGGAGAGAAGGGATGAGTCAAATTCAGACCACAAGGACACCCAAGATTATTGTAGATGACACGTATTTCGTAGAAAGAAATAGCCCGTATCTAGGAAAAAGGGTAGAAGAGCTAGAAAAGAAATACTCAATCAAAGTGAAAAAGATACTGGGACATAGCCTTGGAAAGGATCCTGAACCAGATAAGATCGTGGAATTCTTAAATACTCTAATAATCGAAGGCGATGCTGTAGATGTTTCTCGCTTCCTATATGAAGGCCGAGAGAGATTCTTAACAGATTAGATATCTTAAGTTTTTATCCTTTAAATACTGTACATCAAATTGCTAAAAGTGATGTACTATATTCCTTTACCTTAATGAATACGGGTATAGGGTAAGTAAAAATAAAGATTATTTGGTAGTAGAGCATCCAAGCTTGTTTTCATTCAGCAGAAATTTGCATTTATCTCTCCCAATCAGGGAAACAGCGGAAATCTACTTCCCAAAGCTTAGTATATATTTAACTCTTATCTTTTATTATGCAAAACCTTTGGCTCTCTAAGCTTATAGACGAGAAAAAAGTTTTGGTAGAATTGGCAGCAAGCGAGATCAAGACGGTGAATAAAGACGTGAGATGTATTTTGTGCAGAGGGGCAAAGCTTTTGTGCGGGAAAGCAAGATGTCCTGTGATGGTAAGGTTTTATTACCAAGCCAAAACAAAGCCTTTGGTAGAAACCTTAAATCTAGAAGGGTCTTCTCCACCTGATATTTTTGTTGGCAGGATAGGATACCCTTGGGTGAGCATAGGTCCTTTAATTCCACCAATTCGGGGCAACACTTTCCTTCTAGGCACGCCCGAGCTCTGGCACGGCAAAACTATAGAAGAAATCGTAGAATTTCGTTCCCAGCTAGTGCGAGGCAAGCATCGAGTTCATGTCAAAGACTTGGAGAAAAACAGGATAGTTGAGCTCACAAGAGAGTTAGCCCTTTCAAAAACTCCAGCTGAAAGTGAAGCAGAATTTCTAAAAAAACCTTCTGGGTCTTTGGTTTTAGATGATGAAGTTCAACCTTACGGACCTTCCGCTCCTCTCAAGAGTTTAAGCTTAACCTCGATAAAAACTGACCATAAGATAGAGAAAGCCTTTTACGATACTGACCTCAAAGCATCAGAAGCAGTTTTCACTCTTTTTAAGAAAGGCGTGCTTGTTTCAAAAATTCAAAGAGCTTTTTCCGCTGGTCTGTTTGGCATAGGAAAGAACAGAAAGTTTGTCCCAACAAGGTGGAGCATTACAGCGGTTGACAGCATAATCTCACAAAAAATTTTGGAGCAAGTGAAAGAGTTTCCTTTGATAAATGAGTTCAGGGTTTATGAGCATGTTGCTTTGGACAATCGCTGGATAATTCTCATGATTCCCGAATATTGGAGCTATGAGCTGATAGAAGCTTGGTACCCAGGAACCACTTGGAACCCTGAAGGAAAAGAAACTGCAATTTTTTCAAGCTCTGAGGGATTTGAAGGAAGGTCAAGCTATGCAGAAATAGGAGGTTGCTACTATGCAGCAAGGCTTGCTGTAAGTGAGCATCTTGAAAGGGAAAGAAGACAATCTAAAGTCGTAATCTTTAGGGAAGCTCACCCAGGTTACATATTGCCAGTAGGAGTGTGGAATGTGAGAGAAAATGTAAGAGCAGCTTTGAAAAATGAGCCTTTGAAGTTCAATAAATTTGAAGAAGCTTTGAATTACGTATCAACCAAGCTGGAAATACCTATTAAGAAATGGATAGAAAACAGCAATTTGTTGAAGAATATGTTGTATCAGAGAAGATTAAAAGATTTTTCTGTCATAAAATGGATTTAAGCTTTTCTTTATACTATTCATTTATGAGTTCAACAGAAGAAAAATTATCATTTTGGATGATTAAAAGATTGGGAGATCTACCACCAAACCCAGAGTCTACAGAAAAACAAAAGCAAATTTTGTTAGAACCAAAATTAGCTTCTGGATTAGGTAAGGCTTGGGACATTTATTGTTATCTCAGAAGGAATGGATGGAAACAAGAAAAGATTAAAGAAATTTTCGAATGTGAAGAAGACTCTCTCGGCAAATACATGAAAGATTTAAGGCCATTTGTAAAATCTTCAAGAGAACTCAAGGAAGTTGTTTACGAAAGCATAAAAATTGTGAAAGAAATTACGGGCTACACTACAAGAAGCGAGCTAGTTGATGAGTTAGTCAGACAACTAGAAAGATACGGAAAAGCTCGTCCTTTCTGGCCAGAATAGCTTACCTTGCAATTTTCGCGAAGCTTGGTGTTACGACAAGGTAGCCTTCTTCTGTCCCTGCTATATCAAAGCCATACTGATTTGAAACCCTCTTCAGCTTTTGGACACAATTCTGGAATTCTCCCAAGTCTGTCCTTTGCAATTCTTTTGTTTTCAAGAATACAATGTTGCCTTCTTTGACGAGCTTTGTTATCCTTTCAATGTCAACAAAATCTTTCAAATTTTCAATTCTCACATAAATAGGCTGGACAGGCTCTTCTTCTGCAGGCAATTCAACAGGCTCTTCTTTCCCTAAAAGCTTTTGGAGAAAACCCACTCAACATCACCTCGTTATTATTTTTTGTTTTTTAATAGATATAAATCTATAAAGTTTTTGTCAAAAGATAAAACTTAAATAATTATGTTTTATTTAATAATTATGCGTAAGTTATATTTCCATCTCATGGAAAAAGGTTTTGAAACAATAAATAGGTTTGAAAAAGAAATTTATCCTAAACTGGTTAATGAACTTAACTCCGATTTTCACTTTCAAGATGTAGCGGAGACCAAAGAGTCTTTATCGAGTCAAGCGTATCCAGAAAATTTAAGAGAAATTGTTTCAAAAGCAATGGCAAAATACAAAAATTTATCACACAATCTTTACAGTGATGATAGAATTATTTTTCTCGCTTTTGATGACGAAGCCGCAAAAACAATTGAGAGAAAAGAGATGGCAGTATTAGATGAATTATTCACTTATGTAAGTTTAACCGAAGAAGCTGAAAAAGAGTTTAAAGAAAAAATACTCCCCAACCTTCCGCCCGAGTTTCTTAATACTTTATTAGAGATCAATCGAAAAATATCAAAATACGAGCCTATGGATAAAGAAATAATGAAAAAAGAAACTGATAAATTACCTCTTTTCATACCTATCCCAGGTCCACATTCTTATTCTATAGAAAATCATTGGTATTTTCCATTTGGAATTTTTATTGTTAGAAAAGATTTAGAAAAATATTCTTACCATGGTTTCTATTTTTCTATTAAAAGTTTTATTACACGAACCTGTTTATCCCGACCTTGCTTGAACCCGTGTATATCAAACCTACCGGAATCTATTTACTATGAATGGATTGAACTATGTAAAGATTGCAAATCAACTATAGATAAATATCCTTCAGTCAGAATTTCAAACTCCCTCACAAAGAGAATTATGAAAGATTTTCTTAAAGGCAGTGAAGAATTTTTAAATGAACTTAAGTCTCATTCTTCTTAAGTTTTTTACAAATTTTCCACAAAGTCTGCAGCATTTCTTATGCTAATTGAAAATCCTGGCTCAACCCCAAGCACAACCACTTTCTTCCCATATTCTTTTGCTTTCAGCACGACTGGCAAAAAATCTGCATCTCTTGTTGCTATTGCAATCACATCCACATTTTTTGTCAATAAAGTTTCTATTGCCGATACTGCCAAAGCAACATCAACATCGCTCGCTCCTTCTTCCTTCTCAGCCAAAACCATCACAGATTCAAAACCTTCATTTATTATAGCTTCTATCAGCTTTTCAGGTGCAAACTGGTTCAAGAAAACTTTTGCTATAGCAACTCTTCCATATTTTTCTGCCCTTTTCCTCAACTCCCTCAAATCAACCATGAATTCTTTTCTCAACATGTTTGGCCCATCAACAAACAAAGCAACAACAGGTTTTTCCCTTCTTTCCTCTTTCATCTTCACAAAACCACCTCAAATCTTTTTTCCATTTATCTCTATGTTGGTTGCAGTTCCACTGAGCTTCAATTTCTCTTTTAATTCTATTGTCCCTAAAAAGTTTTCTACTTTCAAATTAGCCTTGTCGAATTCAACTTTTACCTCAATGTCATCAAGCTTTTTGTTGGCATTTCCAGAAGCTTGAGTAGTGTTTATCAAATCAGCTTTAGCATTGTTCATCGAAAAGCTTTCAGCAATAATTTCCATTTCAACTTTTACGTTGTTTGTCTTCCAAGAATTAAGCTTAAGCAAATTTGTGTCAGATTTAAGGCTCAGCTTGCCATCATTTCCAATTGAAATCTCACCGCTTCCCACAAGCTCAACTTTAACTTTTTCACCTATTTCCCATGTTTTTCCATCTATCTTCAAGCTCAAGATTTTTCCAAAAGCTTCAAAGCCTGCATTAGAAAATGAAAAGCTTTGCCCATAGATTGCTTCTTTGTTCAAGTTCAACTCAAAGCTAAATTCATTTCCAGAAGGAACTTTCACAAAAGACCCTATGAAATTTCCAACTGTGCTGGTGAAGCTTCTTGTTAAGCTCCCTAAACTTATAGCATACCTTCTTCCTTGCTCGGTGAAAAACAGAAGGCCTAGAAAAGCGAGCACAACTGCAACCGCAACCAAAAGCTTCCACTTCATCTTCCCACTAAAAATTTATTTAGGAAAACAAAAATAAATACTCTTGTTACCAATTTCTATATGATTTCAATGGCCTTTCTTCTTCAGTTCGGTGGAGACATTTGGTCCAACATACTTTGGCTCATAATACTGGTGATTTTCTTCAACTTTTACCCCCGCATCATGGTTTCCCAGCTTTTGTGGAGGCTTGAAAAGTCTGCAGTGATGCTTGAGGGCTTGACAAGCAAAGCAAAAAATATTGTGTTGAAAAAATTGCCAAAAAGGTCGAAAGAGATTAAGGAAAGAATTGACAATTTTTTGGAATTCTTCATGATAGAGCCCGTAAGTCTAGACCCTTACGGCATAATTAAAAAGCTTGAGCACATCTCAAACCTTTCAGAAGAAAGATTCAAAGTTTTTGTGAAAGATTTGGCTTCAAGCCTGAACAAAGAAGAGCAGGCAAATCTGGTGATGGGTTTAAGTGGAGCAATCAGCTTAAATCAATTGGCCAAAGTGGTAAGACATTATGTCGAGACTGTTAGAAAGACAAAGAATTTACAGCTTGGCATGGTCTTGGAAATGCAATTGCCATTGATAGAAAGAATTTCAAAAGCTTTGCTTCAAGGAACAGAAGCTTTAACAAATGGTTGGCCGATTGGTGATTCAGTTGGATGTATGGTTGCTGCTAAGCTTATAGGCAATAGCAAGGTTAGAGAAATGGAAGAAGATGTTGTTGTTGCGGAGAAGAAAATCAAAGGTAAAAAAGTGATAATCATGAAGGCAAAAGGTCCTGGTGGAAGGCTTGGGAAGCTTGGCAAGGCTGTCGAAAAACTTTTGAAGAAAAGGAAAGTTAGCAAGATTATAACAATTGACGCAGCGGCAAAACTTGAAGGTGAGAAGACGGGAAAAGTTGCTGAAGGTGTTGGGGTTGCTATTGGTGGCATAGGCGTAGACAGAGCTTACATAGAAAATCTTGCCACCAAGAAAAACATCCCTCTTGATTCAATAGTGATAAAGATGTCACAAGAAGAGGCAATCCAGCCAATTCCAGAAGCTGTACTTAAAGCTGTTCCTTTAGCTTTGCAAGCTGTGGAGAGAACAATAGAAAATTCTAAAGGCAATATTCTTGTTGTTGGTGTTGGAAATACTTGCGGAGTTGGCAATGATGGGAAAGCTGCAGAAAAAGCTGAAATTGAAGCTAGAAAGATATTGAAGATGCTTAAGAAAAGAAGAGAAGAAGAGAAGAAAAGTTTTTGGGACTGGATTTAAAACATTACTCTTTTCTTGCCTTCAACTCTTTCACAATTCTTAAAACTTTTTCATTAACCTCTTCTTGTGTCCCATCATTCATAAGCAAAAAATCTGCCATCTGGATGCATTCCCTTACCCTTTGCCCATATAAAGGCTCATTAACTCCTTGATCCCTTTCATCAGCAGCCAAAAATTCTTCCCATGTTTTTGGGTCTCCTTCTCTTCCTCTAGCCTTAATCCTTTCCCATCTCAGCTCTCTAGGAGCATCCACAGCTATCAAGAAAAACTTGTTTCCAAAAGTTTTCTTCAGATAATCAACTTCCCCAGGATTTCTTATCCCATCAACTATTATCATCTCCTTATCCCTTTGCATGTAGTCTGTCGCAAGCTTAGCCAAGATGAAGTTTCCATATTTCTTCCTCAGTTCATTTCCCATGTCTTGCAAGCTTTTCCTGTCAGCTTTTTTCTTCATTTGAGCTTGAATTACAGAAGACAAAGAAACAGAATAGCAGCTGAAATTTTTACTCAAAGCTTCTTTCACAACTTCTTTTCCCGAACCTATTGTTCCTGTTATCC
>Ga0078972_1006257_pt1 | contig 28626 bp, 19 predicted proteins | sample YelNatPaOPGAMG01_FD_67568 | JGI IMG/M metagenome (GOLD analysis project Ga0078972, IMG submission 67568) | Hot spring thermophilic microbial communities from Obsidian Pool, Yellowstone National Park, USA - OP-RAMG-01 (SPADES assembly) (version 2) | ecosystem: Environmental > Aquatic > Thermal... | reverse complement strand
GCTTGATAGGTTACAACACACAAAGAGAGAACAGGTGGTATGGACATCGCATAAATCTCACGGTGACGCATGCCGAAAGGCGTGAGTCAGTATCACTGTATTATAAACAATTTAGAGATGAAATTACATTCATCTCTAAGTTTCATTTTCCTATTTATATTTATTTTTGGTTTTTATGGAAGTATTGTTATTGGTACATCAGAACAATTAATCGCCTGATTAATTCCATCATTAGCTTGAGCACAAAGATAATATTGCCCAGGTTGGATATCGGTAGTATCCCATAAATACTCAATTATGTTTGGATCCGGATTTATATATTCTCCACCTCCACCTTTCAGAATCATGGGTAAATATACAAAATAAGGTCCATTTGAAGTTGATTGAGCTTTATAGTTCGTTAATTCAGCCAATGCCTGGGTTGGAGAATTATATGGGTCAGATGTGTAATAAATATTGATATTTTTCACATCATCCGTAGAAAGAATTGGTTTTAACTGAATTCGATACAAATCACCCCGTGGAATTGTAATCGTTTTTGTTAACTTTATCCAATCTATCTCTTGGTAAAAATCATGGTCAGTAATATTTTCATTTGGATCTAGCCTTAATTTTAAAATGGATGAACTTTGTCGCCAATTTTTCGGTAACGATGAACATTCACCTTGCCAAGTCTCTGCTGAACCAGCAAAAGAATCCCATAAGTCAATTGTGTAAATATTCCATCCCACATCATAAGGAATATCCTGGCTAACCAAATTGCATTCATATCCAGGGCGCCCACTATCTCCTTGAACACTCCATACAAGTCGCATGATTGTTCCTTTAGCAACAAATTGCCAAGGATTAGTATCCCGAAAACGGATTGTTAGGTAACGATACTCGTTTGGATTTATCGGTTGCGGTACATTCAGATAAATTTTCGGGTCAGCTTCCTTTGTGACAGGGCCCTTACACTGTGTAGATTGTTGTGACCCCGGTTTTGTATTCAACCACAAAATTCCATCACCTTGACCATATGTAGTACATTGAACATTATAATAATCTGAAGAAGAGCTCATATCCCATGGATTCCCCGTTAAAGTTGCATAATCATCACCTACATAATAAGATGGATTTTCAAATTTAACAATCGGGGTTTGATTAATCGTGATTGAATCACTGCTTTCTGCAAAATCCCATCGAAATTTATTTCCGAGTGCGACCGTATAAGAACCTGGGGCAATCCCTTGTACATCCAATAAATAAGAACCGGTACTTCCATCAACATCTGAAGCTACTCGAATGTAATAAGAAGAACCTTGATGTCGCAACCAAACAGAATTGATTCTAGAATCAGGAGAGAATTGGATTGGAATTGTTTGCGGACTGCAAGTAGTCAATCGCACCCAATCGACCTTAAATGTTACATTTGCATTAATTGTTGGGTCAATCCGTAATCCCTGCCAATAACGTTGGCCATTCCAGGGAAGGATTCCACTCACTCCAACAGGTAATGGTGTATTTGAGAGATCAACTTTATACAGTTTCCAGATCGGAACTGGCTGATTAGCTCCATATTCAGGATATAGTTGGATTCCCGTGGTAAATCCATAAGGAGCTCCGCCTGTATTTAATCGATCATCACCAAACCAAAAAACACGAAACTGATCAGGTCCTAATGAATTTGCAGCAGGTGACTCAACATACATGGCAATATACAAGCATTTGTAGAAAGACGAGTCAATTGGCGTCTTGCTTCCCACTTTTCCTGTGTGAATTGTTGTTTGATAGCCAGGAAACAATGTAAAAAACCACCCATTTTGTGCCCCGTTCGGGTTACCCAAGACATCTCCCGCAGACTTGCCAGAAAATACACCATCACTAACGGAAGGATTAACAACTACATTACGTTGACCAGATTCATTTAGATATTGTGATATATCTGAATATTCATTCATATCCCACGGATCGCCTAATATCTTGGTTGCAAAATCATCCGATTCCGGAACTGGCGTAGTTGGAATATCTAGCCCTTGAATTTGAGCCTGAACATTTGATGGAGAATATAATACTAAAGCAATTAAAACAATGATAGCAAATCCAAAAAGAATCCATTTACCAGAAGAGTAAAATTCACTTTTTTTAGCTATCACTTCCGTTCATCCTTTCTTCAGAATAAAAAAGCCTGGATTACTCCAGGCTTATTCAAGCAATATATTACTTGTCTTCGGCAGCCTGGCAGTCATAACAAATTCTGTTTTAGACCCATAGCTTTGCGCCACCGGCTTTCGCCGGTTTTGCCTTTTCGGTTTCAGATTGATATTAGCATAAATATTATCTCAAGTCAATATATATAACACCTTTTTAATATATAACAAACAATATTGCAAGGTGCATCGGAAGTAATTTACATCACCAACGCTGTAAATACTACCAGTATCCACCTTTTTACTCAATCAACATAATGTGAAGGAATTTTTAAGGGTTCGTTAAATGGTTTTTGTCTTTCAATATCTTCCAGTATATATCCCTCGTCAGTAGAGCAGTATGATGCCAACTATAATGGGATGCTCTTATTTTTCCCTGTTCTCTTAAAATGTTTCGTAACTCATCATTTTCAGCTAATGAAGATATAGCATGCACAAGACCAATCTCATCATTGGGATCTACGAGAATTCCAGCGTCTCCGACAACTTCCTCAATTACGGGAACAGATGTACTTATGACAGGTAAACCACAAGCCATCGCCTCCAAAGGAGGCAAGCCAAAACCCTCGTAATTGGTAGGATAAAGCAAACCAATTGCCAAATTATACAAAGCTGGTAAATGTTGTTGAGGGATATAACCTAACCAGCGGATAGATTGATCAGACATTGAAGAATTAAGTGATTTAATAAAATGATTTAATTTCCAGCCCTTTTGCCCCACAAGGATTAACTTTGAATTCCCACCTTGCTCCAGATAATATTGAAACGCTTTAACCAATAATTGGATATTTTTCCGTGGTTCTAGCGTACCAACGTATAAAAAAAAATGTTCGGGTAATTGATATCTTTTCTTTATTTGTTCAAGAAAATTGGTATCATTAATTGGTCGAAATTCTGAACTCACACCAAGGGGAATAGTGGTTATTTTTGAATTAGGCACATTAAGTAATCGGATAACATCTTTTCGTGTATTTTCTGAAATTGCAATAATAGAATCAGCAAGGCGGCTACTTACCCGTATCATTTTTTGGAAAAATATTCTTTTACTGAATTGGTGGAATTGTGGAAAAAGAAAAAAAGACATATCATGAAAAGTTACTACCCGACGACATTTTGTAAAAATTGGAATTGTATAATGAGGAGAATGAACAAGGTCAATACAATATTTTTTTAACAACTTAGGAAAAACAACTTGTTCCCAAATTAATCTTTCAACTACAGATTTATCATCAACCAAAATAAGCTTTATTTTGTTATTGTTTTGAAAGTCGAGGAATTTTGAACTATGTTTTTGGATAAAAATAAAATACTCCTCATTTTCAAATTCCAACTCATTGAGAGAACGAATAAGTTGAATAAGATAATTCCCCACGCCAACAGGGAGTGGGGGTATAGACGTAGCGTCAATTGCAATCCGAAACGGCCTCATTGTATTATTCTATTTCATTAATCAATCGTACAAGGTTCTTCCCCATAACTTCGATTGTGTGGTGTTCAATAAATCTTAACCGAGCTGCTTTTCCAAGTTTCTCTCGCAGGGGAGTATTTTGATAAAGTTCCATCATTGCTCTCATAAGTCCTAAAGTGTCCTCTACCTCTATTAACAGTCCATTTTCTCCTGATACGATCACCTCTTTAATTCCGCCTGCGTTAGTGGATATGATTGGCTTAGCCAAAGCCATCGCCTCAAGCAAAGAAAGGGGTAATGCCTCATCCCGTGATGACAAGACAAAAATGTCAGCTTTGGCAAGGAATTCTAAAACCTTTGACTGTGGAAGCTCACCGTGAATATATATATTTTTATTAAATAACGCATGCAATGCAATTTTACGATAAAACCATTTATCGACAGTTGTTCTTCCAATGAGGTGTAAATGAAAATGACGAGAGATTTGTTTTGGTAACCTTGCAAACGCCTTTACTAATATATCTTGTCCTTTACGTTTTTCAATGGTAGCTATATTAACGACCTGAAAATGTTTATTTTCTTTTTGATAAAAAGAATTATGATGGGATGGTACGGAAGGATTATTAATACCATATAACAATGTTGTGTAATTTTCTCCTGTAGAATAAGGTAAATATTGGGTTGTAGTGTAATGAGAGGGAAAAATCACTTTTGTCGCCCAGGAGAGAGCTTCGGCAGCTTCAGGATGTTTTGTTATAAATTCAATTCCAAAATTCGTTTCGTGAATCCACCAGAAACAAGGAATACCAACTGCGTTTGCAGAAAAAACCATCCGCCAAGCTAAAATGGTATTACATATAACAAGATCTGCTTGTTCAGCCCAAACTGCACCCACGCGGCTATCGCGTAGAATGTGTGGAGAAATTTGTATATTAATTCCAGCCTGTGAATATTCTTCATGCAAAGGACCATCAACTGGGCTTACAACTCTCAAACAATAACCATGTTGACGAAGGTAATTCGCCGCCATAAATAATATCAACGGCGCGCCACTGCGAGTTAATTCATGGGAGACAATTAGGATACGAGATATTTTCGTCATTTGGTAGTGAAATAATTGGAAGATCGAGGGTTGCCCCTTCTTCTACTAAGCGATATTCTTTAAGAATACGTAAGAGTCGCCCAAGTCGGCTTTCCTCAAATTGGGACATTAAAGAAGGTATACGTGAATGATAAGATAAGTTCGGGTTATAAAATTCATCTCCTTTTTCAACTTCAGACCACATTTTTAATGTTGCCCTTAGTACATCACTACGCGGTAACCAATATTTGCGAGTGCCTCCCTCATAATGCTTTAATACCGCAAAGGGTGTGTAAATTATCCAATATCCCAATTTTCTAGCACGTAGGCATAAATCTATATCTCCGTAACCCACAATATATTTCTCATCAAATCCACCTAAAAGATTAAAAACTTCTCGCCTGATAGCCATACATGCGCCTGTTAAAGCTTGATAATTTCGATACCAATCAACAGAACCAAAACAAGTATTTGTATGATCTTCACAATCTTCAAAGATATCTCCTGCATGTCCCATTAAACCTACGATCATCCCTACATGTTGGATCTTACCGTTCGGACGCAATAATTTTGCTCCTACAACACCCACTTCTGAACGTAAAGCACACCCTGCCATCTCTTCTAGCCAGGAGGGTTCAATCACCTCGGTGTCATTATTGAGGAACAATAGGATATCGCCAAAAGCCTGAGAAGCTGCCCAATTATTAAGTTTATGAAAATTAAAGGGATATGGATAAGACAGTAAACGAATTCTTTTTTCATTAACGAGAGTTTTATAGTACGATAACAATTCGGGTTGATCACTATTATTATCTATTAATAGTATTTCAAAATTAGTGTAAGTGGTTTTTTCTAAGATTGAAGAAATACAATTCCGAAGATAAGAAAGATTATTTTTGGTTGGGATAATGATCGATACCATTTCCGAGGATATTGGATAACGGATGCGTACAATGCTATTATTAAACTGGACTATTGTATCTTTGAATCCAACACGATTGAGGTGCTCGTGAATAGCCTTTTCCATCCAATTCAAATCCACTAATAATTGTTCCCCTTTCGCTAAATGCCCATTCAATCCCTCATGATATAAAATACGCGGAATATGTACCAAATGTGGAGATTTTTCTGCAAGACGTAACATGAGATCCCATTCATGCATCTCACTTAATGGGAAAGGAATTGGATCTAAATCTACGAAACATTTTTTTCGAATAACTGCGTGACGAAGATAATTAACAGATAACAATAAATCAGGTGACCAGCCAGAAGGTTTAAACCATGGTGAAAAACGTTTTCCAGATTCTATATCATACTTGTCTTCATCAAAATATACCAAATCAATATTTGAGTCTTTCTGAAACAATTGGATCACGTCATGGAGTAAATTTTTCGAGATAGTATCTCCATTCCGCACGATCATCACATAATCACCTACCAGCTGATTGAAATCAAAACTATCCTGAGGATCTCCTGACAGATATATCAAATGAAGACGCGAGTCATTTATTACTCCCTGCTCTAAATTTTCTTTTAATTCATTTCCTCCTAATAGCAGGAGATACAGGTTCCAATTAGGATATGTCTGAGAAAATATTGATTGAATAGTCTTTTCTAATAATTTGTAATTCTCATTTGCAATCGGGATTAAAAAACAAAATTCTGGTGTTAATGCCCAGCTATTGGTCTTTAATTGCCAATTCTGTTTTTTCTTATGCGGTTCATGTTCCTTTATCCAAATTTGGTAATGCAACTCTTCAGTGGAAACTTGTTTTTTAGTGATTAAATTGGTTATTTGAATTGTAGAGATTAAGAAAATTTTATGTATAAAATTCTTGAATCCTAAATGCCGGTGAAGTAGTATGTATCGGAATTCATAATACCATTCTTCCCTTCTTGAAGCAGCTGGTATAAGTATAAACCGAATTCGAAGTAAATAATTTTTTAAATTAATATGAAATTTTTTCATTCACTAAAAGACCTTATATAATACCATCTTGTCTGCACTATTTCTAACTGTGGATTATTAAGGTTGTGACCATTTCCACTGTATATATCTCCATAGGCGGTGAAATAAATATTTCATTCCTTGGTTTTTCCAAATTGCCCATACTTGATAGAAAAGCATTTTTAATCTTGCTAATTTTATTTGAAACGGAGAAATAGAATTTACATTGCGATTTTTACGATCTGGAGCAATTTCACCTTTATTACAATAATAAAGCACAGGTTGAACCACTTTTTCCCAAGCGAATTCTTTTTTAAGGGGATCAAATCGAGCTCGATAAGATTCTTTTGGTTGCTTCAAAACCTCGATCAATGCCTGAGCAACATCATTTGGATCCGCTTCTGTAGTCACAGCTCCAATACCATATTTTTTTACCCATTCGCTTGTGACATCTCCTTCAGTTATAACTATGGGAATTTCTGCCCAAATGTAATCTAACACTCTAGTGCGGATTGAAAAACGCGTTTCTGCATGCAGTTTATGCAGGGTAACACCTACATCTGCCTCACATAATAGAGATTCGCGATCTTTATAAGAAACCCATTCCAGAAAAATAATACTACGATCTAATTCCCCTATTTGTTTCGCTTTCTGTATAGTTTTTAAAGCCATCTCATGAGCTGGTACAGTAGGATTAGGATGGTGAGTTCCTAAAAATACGAGCCGAGCTTGATTAAATTTTTTAATTACTTTAGGCCATGCTTCTATTAATGTTAACGGATCTAACCAATTCCATATCCCACCGCCCCATAATACAATTTTTGCATCTTGCGGTATATTTGGATGTACACCGCGTAAGATATTTGTTTCATGACGGGGAGGCTGAGAGGATAATCCTATGCCTACTATATCAATTAATTTATAAAGTTTTGAATCAGCTGCATAAGTCATTGGGTTGACTCGACCATTGGCTGTTAATACACCTAGCCAAAAATCTCTTTGTCTTTCATTACCACAAATAAAAAAATCGCCAATTTGAACCAATTTATTCATAACCTCCACCCCATGACGGTTTGCTGCTATTTGTATATCGATTGGCTCATTTAAATAATAATGAAAGTTTTCTAAAACCATTGGTGTGTATAAATCAACAAGCAAACGTGTGGAGGTTGTTTTCAAAAACGGATATTTTTCCACCATATAACCGGATATCAGAGCAACATCATTTGCTTCAACTATTTTCTGCAAGGTTTCGGGGATAGATTCATTGTAAATAGCAATTTGAATATCCGAATCATGCAACGAAGTTGAATTTGGAATTGCAAGTGTCACTTTCAACTCTTGCTTTAGAGCCCTCGTCATTTCCCAATATCGCATGCCGGGTCCAGCCATTTTCTCATCCACAATATCATGAGAAACAATAACTAAAGAATGTTGTTTTTTATCGGGTACAAATTCAGGCATAGGTCGAGTAATGTTCGAGAGAATCAAGGGTAAATACCCACGGCTAATTATATCCCTTGTTAATTCCGGCAATCCTTTCCATATATAAGGCATTGGCATAGTAGATTGAATTTTAAAAAGTGAAACGTCATCAAGTTTTCGTTCAGATTGGATCTTTAATCTTAGGCTATTTATCTCACCTAGATCTTTAATAAATTGTTTCCATCCATATAAGTAAGCGCGTATAGAAACAAAATCTCTTTTCAAGACCAGATTAGTTAAGTTAATAAAGTCCACAAGGATATATCTGATCATGAATCGATGTCTTTTTGTATTGGTAATTTTTTGAATAAACCTATATTTCCCGTAAACAACATTGGACAATTTAATTGGTGATATTTTTGCATGAACTGAATCAGGAAATTGACTACCGTATGCATGAAATACAACTGCTTTTGGGGCGGCTAATAAGTGAAATCCAAGCAAACGGGCTCTATAACTCCAATCTGAATCTTCATAATATAAGGGATAATGCTCATCCAAAGCTCCTACCGTTATCCAAGCGTGACGAGCAATTAATGCTGCTGCAAAACAAACCGATGGGACTTCTACCCAGCTATCAAATTGTCCAATATCAAGATGACCCAAGGCATTGTCTGTTCCCCACGAAAATGCTCCAATTCGATTTCCAATCCCGTTTAGAAATGATGGGGCCCAAAGGAATTTGAGTTTTGCTGCCACAGCTGCCACATTTGAATCTCGTTCAGCAATTGTTAACATCTCTGAGATTGCGTTATTTTGTAAATAAACATCCGGATTCAATATTAAAAAATAAGCACCATTAGCCGTGTTAACTCCAATGTTTATTGCTGCAGCATAGGATACTTTCTTTTCTAGGGGTATCAGTTTGACAAAGGGAAACCAATGATTGATAAAATCAACACTATCATCCTCCGAGGCATTGTCCACAATAATGATTTCGTTAGGCAAACAAGTTTGTAAGCAAAGTGAATTAATACAATTTTCAATCCATTGACGGCTATTATAAGTGACGATGATCACAGACACGGATTTCTTATTATCCGCTTTGATAACAGGTAATTTAAATTTATGATTAGTAGTAAAAGGAGAACATGATATCGTAAAATCTCTTTCTTTTGAGAATAGATTATAGTGGACAGACTTTAATTTTGCACTACTTTGTATGAGTGCTCCAGCCTCTGTTAGACAACATAATGCAGCTTTGATGTTTTGAATTTTTTCTTTACGAAAAGCATTATCTTGAAGTATATCCTGTACAGTACGGCCATCTGATATTTGCCATAACCGAAATAACCACTCATCTATGGCAATTTTTCCACCCTGTTCTGTTACCAATATTGGTCGTGATCCTATACGATCTGCATTTACTTTAGGATTATGATAATAATATAATTCCATTATATTGTGTAATTTTACTCAAGTAACGCAATATAAATCTTCATAGGGAAATATCAATCGTGAATATTTTTTTCATTGGATTGAGAAGAAACTTCAGGTGGACGAATATTAAAATGCCACAATCGATGTACTCGCTGAAGAATTTTCCAGCTATTACTATTCAGAATACTATCCAATTGTTGCGAACGATTTTCTAATTGGGTCAAATGTTCTTTGAGAATTATTAATTCTTGTGTGAGGCGAGATATTTCAGACTCCCTTTCTTGTATGAGAGTTGATATTTCAGCTTCTCTTGCTTCAGAACGGTCCGCGATTTGAGTTGCCCAACGATAAATAGCCTCCTGAAAAGTTGTCATATTTTTTGGCCACCCAATAGCCGAATGTGATTCCAAAAATATTTTCTCCCACTCTCCCACATGAAGGCTTAACAAACCATTTGCTAGTAATACTTTCTGTGCCTCTTGTGCCATTTGATATATAGCATCTGGTTTCATTACTAGTATTTGGATAGCTTGCTGCCATTCCTCAATGGAACTAGCTAGAAAACCATTCTTTCCCGGTTGAACTATACTTTCGTATGGAGGAAGACGACTATAAATTCCTACACCTCCAATAGCACTATATTCCCAAAATTTTATTGGGCTTTTACAGCGATTGAAAATATTGTCTTTTAATGGAGCAAGCCAAATATCTATTTGTAAGTTTGCGAAAGCTGCCGCAAACAAAGGGTATGATTGAATTTCAGGATAAAATTGATAACGAACATTTGAAAAAAGCCCTTCTGGAGGCTGAATACCCCAAAAAACAAACTCTACTTGGTTTCCATACGCTTGTTGGACACTTTCCAATATAGGCTGCAAAAATAACAAGTCTGGTAAATGAGTTAATCCAGCCATATAGCCGATCTTAATTTTTGCTTTATTCTCGATTCGGGAAGGAGGTTTTATATCCCAAATTAGATCTGGCAAATATGTTTGCCACACAATCACATTAGAATTGAAAGGCGTTACAATCTCAGCAAGTAATGGAGAAGAGACAATCACTCTATCTGCATCAAGTAAAGCAAGTAACATATATTCGAGACAATTAAGGTAATCCCCTTTTATAGGATGGTCATCAGGTAATGAAAATATAGCATCATCCAAATCATAGCCCTGCTTCCAGCCGCAACCAAAAATTTAGCAAGGCGCCCTATCATATGGCATAATTCAGAATTGAAAAGCGGGAACAGCCCGTAACCACCTCTCCTTATGTCACGAGACAGGCTAGGAATACTTTTTTAAGTATATACCAAAATTCTTTACTTGGGTCACTAATGACCTTCGATCGAATGATATCCAAAGGTCATCTGACGATGCTCTAACCAAAGGGGCTTTTGCTCGTTTGCTGAACTGACAAGGTTTATTACTGAAAGATTTCAAGTCTTACGTTGAAGAAGTCAACCAGAAAATCAAGGCACACGCTGAACAGTTGGCAAACAAAGCCGGGCGGCCCATTCGGTATCTAAAAAGTTCTATGACAGCGAAAAATGGGCAAAGCAAAGAGGCGTTGGCACAGAAAATAGCTGAAGAAGAACAAGTGGAAAGTGGCTTGGTGTGCGTTATCTACACCCTGGAACCTTGTTCAACCTTCACGGTGCGAGGCAACTGCCAAGCCCAGAAGTTGGAAATCATACAGCGCCGCAGAAAATGCCTGCACTATTATTTTTACCATCTGGATGTGGAGTTAGGCCTGATCCATATTCGTCTTCAAATCTGGTTTCCGTTTCAAATCCAGGTATATGTCAATAGTCTTGAGTGCTAGGCGCTCTATTTGGATCAAAAAATGATTAGCTATGAACGTTACGACAATAGTTTCACTAGAATAGATGATTTGGTGATGGCACAGTCTTTTTGTGAGAAGTTTCGGCACTTTGATTGGCCGCCTGTTCTCACTGCGCTGGCCGAGCGAGTTAATCCGTTTCTGGAAACAATCACCCAGAGTGGTTTTAGTAGTTACTATTGGGTGACTGACCAATGTGAGATTGCTACCGACTTGATGTTCAAAGAGAAAGCCAGTCTCGTCGCCATCCTGCCTGACTTGTTTGAACATGATATTTTGCACAGCACCTGCCAGGTTACACTGTGATTTCTAGGGCGCAAGCTGCATGGCAATTTCAAAGGGGATGCTACCATTGACTTGAAAAAGCGCCCCAAAGGCTGGCGTGTTAAATATATGAGCAAACGCAACTCCATCAAGATGTATGCTAAGTTCAGCGTTTTACGGATCGAGACCACGATTAACAATCCGAGTGAATTTAAAATCTGTCAAGAGACAGAAGATGGTTCGCTACGGTGGAAGCCAATGGGCAAAGGGGTCTCCAACCTATATTGCTACGCTGAAGTCAGTTTGCAAGCCAACCAAAGTCTGCTCGAACACCTTGCGCAAGCGAACTTGAAAAGCAAAGCCATCCCTTACTTGGATAGTTTGTGCCAGAGTCATTCCCGTGATGGTAAACGCGTTGTGCGTTTTACCCCGTTGTCCGAAAACGACCGTAAGTTGTTTGCTGCTGTTTTGTCTGGTGAGTTTGCCTTGAACGGCTTTCGCAATTCTGACCTGGCGTAAAAGCTCTTTCCTAAACCTGCTGCTTCTGATAGAGAAGCCAAACATTGCTGTGCAAAAATCTCACGCCTGATTGTCAAACTGCGCAGGCTTGGCCTCATTGCCATTAAATCAAAAAGCCTTCACGGAGATTTGTCTAATTGTCTGCTTTTGCCACGCAACCTGACCTCGTATTAATCTATTCCTTTAGGTGGTTTAGGAGGAGTAGGAAATTGAAGAGGTGAAAAATCCCATCGCCTCAATTTTCCAAACCTCAGTAAGATCTTCCATGAACGACTATGTAAAATCGCTTCCAGCTGTCTAGAGCGGTCTTCCAAAGCTTTGATGTACTCCTTCATTAATGCCAATTCGCTCTCAGGCATCGTTTCTAAATCTTTCTCCAATTTCCGTATGATTTGCTCCCTCTCGGAAAGAGCTTGACGAAGATCAACATTTTCAGACCATAAACGCCAAAACTTTCGCTCATAGTCTCGGATTAGTTGGGAAATAGTTTTGTCGCACCTCACAAACTTGACCGCCCATTTAGTAATATAGGAAACATCCGTATCGATATCCCGATAAAATTGATAGTGGCTGAACTGCTCTACCCAATATTCAACCGGTTGGATATTGATATGGGTTGCTTCCTTATAATCATAAGGGGTAGATGAAAAGATGACCACATTAGTATGTGCACACAAGTTTTTTACAGCTTCTTCGGCCTCATTTTTCGGTAAATGCTCAAGCACTTCAATACATGTAATCAAATCATAGCGCTGAGGAAATGGCTCAGTTACTGACCCCACCCAGCAATATGGTTTGACGCTTTCATGCACATTCTTAATGGCATATTCAGAAATGTCTAAACCAAAGGCTTCAACGCCTCGTTTTCGCAGGGATTCAACAAGAAAGCCAAATGCACAGCCCGCATCTAAAGCTGTTTTGGGAGCAAAATCGTCAACAATTTTTTGTGCAATCCCCTCAAATAGCTTCAGCCAAACTTCGTCCCGTCTATAAGGGATTCCACAATTATGTTGGAAATAATATTCATCAAAACATTGGATAGAACTTGACATATCACCAAACCTTCAATAAGTAAAATGCTTCCACAATCCAAAGAGTGAAATATAGCCATACCGCTCTTTAGCTTCAAGGGTATTATTGAGAACGCGTATTGTAAATCCATGATCATGAAAATCAAATACTTCTAAATCATTTTTATCCACAACCGCCACACTCACATGATACAACCCTTCCAGTAGTGGTAATCGATCCACTTCATACAGCACCCAGCCTTTCCCGTCTACGCGACCTAAATCTAACCCGGCGAATTGGGTGTTTGGTCCGGTAATGTGAGTTCCGTCGTTGTGATGGATTGCCATGCCAAAAACGGGTGATTCAATCGGTTCGTGAGCCTCGTATTCCATGCGCAAAGCAAAATATTCGCCAGTATGAAAGATATTTTTAGCCTGTCCTTCTTTATCCAAAAATTCTACTTTTGTGATTTCAATCTTGCGATTACCCCAGCGCCACTCTTGCTTTTCCAATTGGTTTTCTTTCAAGCGCTGCTCTTCTTTTTGTCTAATCCGACCAAGATACCGATCCACTACATGCGTGGCATTCCCTTCTGCAACTACCTGACCATGGCTTAAAAATATCGCCCGCTGACACATCGTTTCCACCCGATTGACATCATGGGTAACTAGCAGGATGGTTGTACCCTGCGCCTGAAAGCTTTGAATACGCTCAAAAGATTTCGTTTGAAACTCCGTATCCCCTACACTAAGGATTTCGTCTACAATCAGGATTTCCGGACGGGCATCGGTAGCTACTGCAAACCCTAAACGCGCGACCATACCCGATGAATAAGTGCGTAAAGGTGCATCGATAAAATCTTTTAGCCCGGCAAATTCCACTATCCGATCGAACCGTTTCTCCATATCTCTTTTTGAGAAACCCAGAATTGCTCCATTGAGGAAAATATTTTCACGTCCGGTAAGTTCAAAATCGAAGCCAGCGCCTAATTCCAGAAGAGGTGCAACTTTGCCCCTTACCCGTACACGCCCTTTCGTAGGCCTTAACACCCGCGCTACCACCTTGAGGAGAGTACTTTTGCCAGCTCCATTTGGACCAATAATCCCAAACACTTCACCAGGATACACCTCTACATTGATATTTTGCAAAGCCCAAAAAGTTTGATGAGTAATCTGTCCTCGCAAAGCGCGGATAATATATTCTTTCAAAGTCGGGATCTTCTCGCTGGGCATGCGATAGCGTACTCCCACATCCATTAATTGAATGACCGGTTGGGTATCCTTATTCATTTCGGACAGCTCAGATACGGTAGGCAAATTCATCAACCTTACGGGTAAAGATCAGCCAGCCGCCAATCAAAGTAAATAATGCCATGAAAAACGTAAGTATCCATAAAGTGGTTGTCGGCATTTTGGCAGTGTAAATCAATGTGTGGAAGAGTTCTAATAAATGTAACAATGGATTCAGCCGGATGAAGGGCAAAAATCGGGAAGGAATGATGCTTAAAGGATAAATGATCGGGGTGAGATAAAACCAAACCGAAAGCAAAACATTGAAAATATAGACAAAGTCCACAAAAAACACCGCCACTGTTGAAACCAATAATCCCATGCCTAATGTGAACATTGCCAGAATTAAGATCGCCAGAGGTAGGGTAATCAAGGCAAGGGAAAATGGATGATGCATAAAAAGCATGATCAAGCAAAGCGGGATCAATGCCAAAAGGTAATTAATCAGCCCGTTCCCCACCACTGCCACTGCAAAAATTGTGCGTGGAACATATATTCTCTTTAACAAGCTGCTTCCCCAGACGAGGGTATCCATCGCGTCGTTGGTTGATTGGGAGAAAAAATTCCAGAACAACAGACCGGAAAGAATATAGATTGCATAATTAGGGACATTGAAACGGAATATCTGTGAAAAAGCAATGGTCAATACGAGGGTATTCAAGAGCGGGTTGAGCAGTGTCCAGACAACTCCAAGGATGGAACGCTTGTAGCGCGTCTTAATCCGATTTGCGATCAGAAGCTGTAATAAATCGCGATAACGCCAAAGCTCGATGAATTCATTGATAGCGGGGTCTTTGATTGTATCCGAGTCATAATCCCATAAAGGATCTTTAACTTTGGTCATTTTTTATTAATTCTTCAACTTATTTATCAAGAATAAGGCCATTACTTTCGTCCCAGAATTTCTCGGTAAGTCTGTAAAGTAAGTTGATTAATATGCTGGGTAGTGTAATGTTTTTCAATTAATAATCTACCTGCAGTAGCAAATTGATATCTTAAATTGGGAGAGTTTATTAGTTTTGTAATTGCATCTGCAATTGCAATGGGTTCATTTGGGGGAACAAGTATTCCAGTACCTTTATCTTGGATAACATCTCTGCATCCCGGGACGTCCGTGGCAATGACTGCTCTTTTGCTCGCCATTGCTTCTAGTAATGTTGTGGATAATCCTTCGCCAAGTGATGGAATTACGATAATGTTGCATTGTTTATAAACTTGAGGCATTTCTTCTTGCCAGCCCCACCATTCCACATCACCAGATTGTACCCAGTGGTGAATGATCTTTTCCGGAATGCTGGTTGGATTTCCAGGATCGGTAGAACCAATTAATACCATCCGCACTTCAATTCCTTTTTGCTTGAGCACTTTGGCAGCCTCAACAAAAGTCTGCACTCCCTTATCCCATAATAGTCTGCCCACATAGGCTATAACGGGAATTTCGTTTGGTTCTGGCGTTGGTTGATAATAATGAATATCAACTCCGACACCTGGAATAATCACATTATGAGTATGGCTGAAAGATCCAAAAGATTTGAAGTAACCCAAATCATCTTGATTCTCAAATATCGTAACATAATTGGGATTATCTGTGACAAACCGATAAACTGGAATCACAATTTTTCGGGTTATCCTTAACGAAAGCGTATTTCCTAGAAATAAGTACCCTCTGCCGGTAATAGAATTAACTACATTCGGGAAATGCACCAATCGTGCTGATAGGGAACCATAGAAGACTGGTTTGATTGTATGATTATGAATCAAAGCTGGTTTTTCTACGCGCAATAAATTCATAAAACGAAACACAGAAATTAGTTCCTGAGATGGAAAATAACTTCGTCTTTCCACGTTCCATTCCAGCCAACGGATACCTGCTGCCCGGATTTTCTCAACATATTTACCAAAAGGAGAAATAAAAACCGGTTCCATTCCATACTCAAGTAAATCCTTGCCAAGTGATAAACGGAACCGGTAAAGATACCAATCAGTGTTGGAGACTAGGAAGATCTTATTCATAAATCATATATGCTTATCGTAAAATAATATTATATAACGAAATCAATCTATTTTTCATTATCGTCCAACTAAATTTTTGCTGATAAGCCAAACGTCCATTTCTTCCAAGTTCATTACGAAGTTCCGGATTCACCGACAACAAAAGAAGTGCTTTCTCCAATTCATTAACATCCCCGTATTCCACAACAATACCACAATGAGCTTCTTCTACTATCCGGTCCATGTTGGTATTTCGAGCAACGATAACAGGTTTTCCAAGCATCATAGCCTCAAATATTTTGTTTGGGCTAGAATAGCGATGATTTTCAATAGTGGGATCGTATGTGGCAAAAAGGACATCCGCTTTAGCACTAAGCATTAATGCATGATAATATGGAATTCTCCCATGCCAGGAAATATTTGGAAGATCTTTTACTCTTTCAAGTATTAATGGTTCATCTCCTCCAAAACCAGCAAGATCGAGTTGCCATTCAGGATGGCGCGAAAGTACCTCAATCATTTCAAAAAGGCCTCTTTCTCTTTGTAATAAGCCAACATAACTGATATGGAATTTTTCGCTTGCGTCGGTAGGAAAATTATTAATTTGCGTTTCGTCTAATTCTTCCGGTGAATTATAAATTACAAAGAGGCGAAGTGGTTTTGCGCGCTGAATTTGAGTTCTTCTCGATTCATCGCAAAGGATTAATGCGTCTACTTTGCTGATAATCCAATAGTCGATATGGCGTATGATAAATTTTATCCAGCCTGGTGTTGCTCGCAAATGGTCTGCATAAAAATCGAAAATATCATAGACAATGATCTTTTTATAAAGCAGTTTCATCAACCACGCTGGTAAAACAGTATCAAAGTCACATGCGTGGATTGCAGCATATTCATTGCGATTGTGTATCAACCAGACAAGCATAGCAATTTGCCAGCGGATTAAAGCTGGCAAATTAGCTAGACCTTTCCCAAACGCTGCCTTTATACCAAGCCGATAGATAATAAACCCATCGTGTGTTTCCTGTAATGGTAACGATGCTGTGCGATCCCAGCCAAGCACTATTACTTTGTAGCCGGCTGCGACCAATGCCCGCGCTTCTTTCTCCACTCTTGGATCAGGGTCAATAGGGTTGGAACGGAGGAAAAGGATAGAATAGCGTTTCATTAAATACATAAGTTACACAAATACTTCAGGAAAATTAATAATAAAAATAGCATTAAAATTAGCATTCATTCACTTCCGTCTAAGCTTTATAATGAATATCTCTATAATAACGTATAATTATATAAAACAGATTAAATGATATTTATCGATATTTTATTCTACCAGCTGACTATTAGTAGAAATGGAAAGCAAGGTATGTTGGATAAAATTTATCATATTTTTATATTTTTTCTATTTGCAACAGCTCTTTCTTGCACAAATACAATACCGGTGCATAGCTACACCTCTATTACCACGATGTCGCACCCATTGACTCAGAAAACCGAGGTAATTACTGATTATTTAAAAATCCAAGAAACCATGCCAGGGAATATTTATTTACCCCTTGTTAGCAATGGCAATGCTAAATTTATTGGTATCATCATGAAAAAATATTGGTCGAAAGAAAATGTAGCCCAATTCATGTCAGAAGCTGATGCTCTTGCCGGAAAACAGCACACAGCTGTGGGGTGGTTCATTAATATCCAAGACCCGGCTTTCTATGAGGAATGGGAAACTGAAAGTGCCCTCAACCGGAATAATTTTTATCGCCAATTAGAGCAATTATGGCAAAAAGGATATCTTTCTTTGGTTAAGATTGGATCCACCGACACAGCTAAAAGTATTTTTGAGGGAAAATATGATAATCATTTGGCTCAAATGGCAAATATCTATAAAGTATGGGTGAAGCAAGGAGGTGGACGTAAAGCCATGCTTGCTCCCCTCCAAGAAATGAATGGAGATTGGGTAGCATATTATACATCGGGAACTAAACTATATCAAAAACAACAAGACTTCAAAAAAGCTTTTCGGCATATCCAGGATATTTTCAATAAAAATGGAGTTGAACGTTCTAGCGTTTGGTGGGTATTTGCTCCAAATGGATTAAGTTCGCCAGATGTCCCTGAAAACGGATTTGAATATTATTATCCTGGCGATGATCAAGTTGATTTAATTGGGTTTGCTTCATATAATTATGGATTTTGTCCAGCGACACTAAGTAGTAAATGTGAAGGTGGCGATTGTGGTCGCTGGGAGAACTACGATACAATATATGAACCCTATATTCGGAGAATGCATGAATTAGCGCCTTCTAAACCAATTCTAGTAACCGAAACCGGTAGCTCTGCTATGTACACACGTCAAGATCGAGAAAAAAACCAATACAATTATCCGAAAAAAGCCGAGTGGCTAATCCTCAATTATGGATATCTTGCAGAGCGACCCATGGTATTAGGTATTTTTTATTTTGATGTGGATGATTTCGATGGAACTTTTTGTGATTTAAGCCTGCCTAGCGGGATTGGATTTGACGGATATCAGCAGGCAGTCAACAAATATCAATATCTCACCACCTCACAATTAGACAAATTTATTCCATAAACGAATAAATAAGAACATAATCTCATAAAACCTATAGCATAACTCTGAAGTATTAATAATACCTAACAAAACTGTTTGGTAAAAATCTAGTCGACCCTTTGTATAATTGATTACTGGTCAATGACGAATACCTATAGAGATGATTTTATGGAATTTCTGAAGAGCAATCTTATATCAGCAGTCAAATGCAAATATGCCTCTTGGATAATCATCCTCGCTGTAGTATTCTTAATTTTTATTCCAACTCACAGTTCTGCACAACAGGGAACTACAGGTGAAAATTTCGTTTATCTTCCTTTATTAACGAATCGCTATTATAACGGTTACACAACCGATCAAAAATTCCTTGGCATTTATATGCAAGTATATTGGACTTATGATCCCACCGATCCAAATAACCCACAAAAGAACACAGTTCCTATATACATGCCCCAAGCAGATTCATTAGCTGGTAAAAAGCATTCTGTCAGCGGGTGGTTTATCTCTTTAGAGGACATAGCGTTCACTAATCAACAACCTGATATTCGCACTAATAACTTCTACCGTCAATTAGAAGCTCTCTGGCAAAATGGATATGTGTCTCTTGTAAATTTAAATACAAAATCCACGTCAAAAGATATAGCATATGGTAAACAAGATGATGCCATTGAACATATGGCAGACCTTTACAAGCAATGGGTTTCGAAAGGTGACGGGAGAATTGCTTTTATTGCACCCTTACCAGAGATGAATGGAGTAGATTCAAATGGAAATCCTTGGACTTCTTACGGTGGTGATCCAATTAACTTCAAACTAGCCTATCAACATATACAGAATATATTCCAACAGAATGGAGTAGGCAACGAGGAGGTCTGGTGGGTGTTCGCTCCAAACGGTTGGAGTAGAAGTGGTCACGAGTTCGAAAAATATTATCCGGGTGACAACTTAGTAGATGTTAATGGTTTTAGTTCTTATAATTTCGGCTTTTGTAGAGTTGCCATTCCTTGGCAACGCTGGGAAAATTACGATACATTATACACACCATATATCAGTCGCTTGCAGGCTATGTCCCCCAATAAACCCATCATTATTACCCAAACCGGTACAACTGCAGAATTTGATAGAACTGGGGTAGTGAATGTGGAAGCAAAAAATAATTGGCTGCGAGATAACTACCAATACTTTACTCAGGAAGTTCAAGTTCTAGGAATTATGTATTATGATTTTGATCAATCCGCATGGGAATGTAATTGGCGTATTTTACCAAGTAACACATACCAAGCTGGTTATTCTATAGGAGTTTCGTCTACCACTTTTCAATACCTTACTGCCCAAAATTTAAAGACCCTTATTCCGTGAATAGGCATGATATACTTTTACAAATACATATAAAATATTGATTCCTCATTGCGGAATGGTTCTTTTTCGATGCAAACACTGAATAAATTAAGAGATTGGATGACAATAGGCACAAAAACAATCACCGTGACCCTGCTCCGATGGATTCCCGGACCGATCAAAGACCTTGCTAAAAAAGTTATATTCCAGGTAGAAAAGCAACAAATTGTTCAGCATCAACTGCTTTTACATACGCTTTTGCAAAAATATACCAGTGATACACCTATTATTATATTCCCACCAAGCCTGGATTGGAATGTACAACTTTTTCAGCGGCCTCAACAACTTGCATTAGCTTTGGCGCGTCAAGGAGCTTGCGTTTTCTATTTACAACCTCATCCAAACCGCCGTATGGTTCCTTTTGAACCTTTAAGCGAACGAATGTATCTATGTAATGTCAACGTACATGTTTTTGAGGCATTGGCACATCCATTCGTTTACCTGCTAACATGGAATAGCGATTACGCCCATATGTTTCGCGAACCTCAAATCATCTACGATTTTGTAGATGATATTGATGTTTTCTATGGTGATAGGAATAAGATGTTGGCTGGTCACCAATCCCTTCTCCGAGACGCCAAAGTTGTACTGGCAACTGCCAAACGATTAGTGGAACAAATCCATGCGCAACGTGCGGATGTAATCTATTGCCCAAATGGGGTAGTGTACGAGCAATTCGATCTTAAGGATCAGAGCATCTCTCCTCCACCTGAAATACAACCTATTCTAGATATGCACAAACCAATCATTGGCTACTATGGTGCCCTAGCGCGTTGGTTCGATTATGAGTTATTGAAGGAAGTAGCCAAACAGCGCCCAAATTATATGTTTTTGCTAATCGGGCCCGATTACGATGGAACAATAAAATCTGCAGATCTTGATAAATACAACAATATTATTTGGTTAGGGGTAAAACCCTATGAACAGCTTCCCCACTATCTTTACTTCTTTGATGTTGCAACAATACCTTTTCAAGTCAATGAAGTCACCCATGCAGTATCGCCGCTAAAATTATTCGAATATATGGCTGGTGGTAAACCCATTGTCGTCACCCCTATGGAAGAAAGCATGAATTATCCTGGGGTATTAGTGGGGGATTCCCCACAATCTTTTTTGGGAAAGATTGATTATGCATTAAGCATAAAAAATGATTCCAAGTACATCCGCCAACTAAAAGAAACTGCTTATCAAAATACTTGGGACGCCAGAGCCAAACTTATTCTCTCGGTAATACAAAATAAAGGAGATTTAACTTTAACCCAAATCTAAATGTTTCTTCACGCTAGTTTTCAATTTTCCAATGAAAGTAAGAATTTTAGGATTACTAAGGTGATGATAAATTGGCAACAATAATTGCCGAAGCCATAAATAGAACCAGAACGAAGGGGAACGAGGCATAATCGATTCAGCATATTTTGCATTGAGTTCAGCATAATTATCATAGAGTTCAACATATTTCTTTTGATATATATGAGCCAAGTCACGTGCCTGCAAATATTCCACTCCTAATTGCCCCTCACGCTTAAAGCTATACATAACATTATCCACCTTGTTCTCCCGCTTATCCTCCCTCTTCCGTTCAACCATTTCTTTGAGAAATTCTTCCATTTTCTCGCCCATCTGAGTTAATGTGAAATGGGATAAAATACGTTCACGGGCATTTATTCCCATCTGTAATCTTGATTGTGGATCGCCAATGAGTTTTTCCAAAATTTCTGTGAAATCCTTAAGTATCTGCTCATCACTTTCAAAACGCACTAACCTACCACATTCAGGTGTGACCAATTCTTCCTGTCCGCCCACATTTGCTCCTACAACCACCAACCCACAAGCCATGGCTTCGTAAACCGCTTGAGAAATGCCCTCATTTTGAGAGGGTAAAAAGAAGATATCCGACGCATCCATAATGGCTGGCATATCATCGGGAGGTATGCTCCCCAAAAGTCGAACTCTATCTTGTAGCCCATATGAGCGAATATCATTTTCTAAAAAAGTCTTCAAAGAACCCTCCCCTGCCACCAAAGCGTAAAAGGCCACACCATGGAGCATGAGTTCATGTAAGACCTTGATAAACAGTTGAGGCTGTTTCTGAGTCTCTAGACGAGCTGCATAGAGGATCACGGTTTCCTCTTTACCAATTCCCAATCTACTTCTTTCAGATTGTCGTAAGATAGGATTAGGTCTCCAAATTTGGGGATCCACTCCAATAAAACAGACTCTCATACGTTCAGGGTCTGCCCCCTGGTTCAACATCCATTGCCGCACCTGATAGCAAGAAGTCACCGTCATATCGATACAATCATGGTAAAGCAAGGAGAGGCGAGGGAATCCCCCATCCATCCAGTCAGGGGTGACAAAATGGAGGTAATCGAGAAAGGTAAGATTAGGAAATAAACTACGCAAAACGGGCAACAAACGATATCCCTCTAGACTGCCTTGAATCATTACAGCATCCACTTGCCGTGTTGTTATTAAATACTCCAAAAACCGGGGGTAATCTTTAATCGGAAGGAAGTTTGGCAAGAGGAAAACATCCTCGCTGCGGCGGGTAAATTCATGCAGCCAGGGGTGCTCCGAAGGCGCCGTGGCTACAAGCGTAATCTGCCATCCCCGACGCTGTAACTGATCCATCAAATTGAGCGCAAAACGCTCCGCCCCGCCCATCACCAACCATGGCAAAATCAGAAGTAAACGGCAATGGGTTTTCCTCAAATGATTAACCTGTGGACACTCCAATGTCACCTGGGTCAGGTCAAGATCAATCTGCTGAAGTGGAGGGTTGGGAAATTGCCCTTGATAGAGCCGTGGGTGACATTGCTGTAAATAAGCGCGGAATTCCTTAATACGCTCTTCGTGTAAATTCTCCCAACGATCGCTGTGTTCTGCCCGAACCCGATACCAGGCTAGGAATTCGGGTATTGTTGCTCCCCAATACCCCTGTGCCGCGCAGCGCATCCAGAACTCCCAATCCTCAAGCCCACCCCGGATGCTCTCATCGAATCCCCCGACCGCCTCATGCACAGACTTGCGCACCATACACATCATCGAGACACGGTTCTGTTCCGCGTTTAACGCTCCATCATGAAAACCACCCGTCCAGAGATAATTCAAACCGCCAAAAGCAACGTGGTAAGAAGCCACAAAGCTAAACTGGGGATGAGTCAGCAAGAACCACCACCACTTCTCAGCAGCAGTCGGTTCCAGTAAATCATCGCTATCAAGAAATAATATATAATCCGTGCGTGCCTCCCGTACTCCCGTATTCCGGGCGGCACTTAACCCCAGATTTTGAGGATGATCTATCACACGAATCCGATTGTCCTTGTGCCGATATTCTTCTAATATCCTCAAAGCGTTAGGATCGGTGCTCCCATCATTCACAATCAGCCATTCAAATTGTTGCAAGGATTGCTCAAGAATGCTTTGCGCCGTTTGATGAAAGACTTCGTCGTTATTAAAGAAACGAGTAACAATGCTGATCACTGGCAATTCCGAGGATGAGGCCAAGCTGTATCCATAATGAGGTCTAAACTTGTCAACTGGTAAATTGGAATAATCCTGATGTTGAAGGGTAATCATAATGCTGGTAATCCTAATGAGGTTCGTTTTGTGGCGGGCATAGCTGACCTGCAGCTAGGCACACTGCATCCACCAAAACCCCCTGACTCCCTCCGGCTGAGACATAAACTCGAGCGAATGCTGCTTCTCTGGGAGCAGTAGTATGAAAATAATACCACTTCCAATCCAGGTTAACATTCTTCCAGTATTCTTCTCTCCCAACCACTCGACCACTCTGATCTAACCATGCAACCTGCATTAAAAATAAAGCTGGTTGATTGGAATAAGCCTTCAACCAGTATCCTACGGTATATATTTTTCCTTTCTCCACCGGTACCTGTTGCCAGAGATGTCCAAACCCATTCAAGGATAATGGCCCATATAGCAGGATAGACTTTTCCCCCTCCAGTGAATCCTTTGAAATTACAACAATTCCATCCCAACTCCAATTTAAAGGAGCACCTTTACTAGTCTCTTCAAAACCCGCGTTCCTTAAGAGATTATGAGGATCTGGAAGGTCAATCCCCTCAGATCGTATTTGATAGACATAGATCCCTTTTTTCGCAAAGACCAGTTCTGTATAATGATTCAAAAAATCAGTTTGTTGTAAGATAGGGTAAGTGTACTTCCAAGAGACATATTCTACTTCAGGTTGATTAATCAAAATGAAATCGTAACCATGTTCTTTCAATCGCTTTGCCAATTCCATCTCATTTTGTGCAGATACCAGGAGATTTTGGGCTTCGGCTACGTCATAAACGCCATCTATGCGGGCTTGTGCATACAAGCGGAACTCATTGCCTACTGAGAGAACACGATGTGTACCACCGGGTTGCGCATCAATAAACCGAAAAGCATCATAAACTGGCAAGACGCGTGAAAGATATGCCTCCCGGCTCTCGCGCCCAAGGAAATAATTTACAGGTAATCGCTGGGGTAAATTCTCATATATCCTAATAATAAAAGGGGGACGCGTGGAGAACAAAAAGACCAGGAAAAATAACAAAATCAATGATTGGCTACAATTACCTTTGAGCCTCGATTCAACCGACAGTCGCAAAGCCTCAAAATTAGCACCGGCGGCTATTGCCAACCAAGGGAAGATTGGCAAGGCGTATCGGAGCAGAGCATTATTGGCAAAAAACATGATCCCTATCGCAAGCGCCGACATTGCCAACGCCACCATAAGTATCGTTCGCGTTCTTTTCGAGAGACGGTCAGAAAACAGGAACACAGGCAAAGCCAGTAAAGGTAAAGCAACTACCATTCCCCCTGGAGCCTCATGATAATATCTTCGTCCGTTGAAAATAAGGTCAAGGGGATAGCACAGCAAACGTATTACCGAATCTTTTAGCGAACCAACAGAAGGCGGTGAGGACGATGAAAGCGATGAAGTTGAAGAAGAAAAAATTTTAGACCAAAGCCATTGGCCATAGGGGAAGAACGGATCACCTGTCCATCGCCAATCGCGTATAAACCACGGAGCTGAGAGCAGCAAGCTAATCCCAATGGCGAGCAAAAGGCTTTTTAGTGTAGGTTTAGCATATCCTATCAGCCTCAATCCTACCAGGCCCAATAGCATTATTGCCACCACAGGCGCTGCGGTGAGTTTCATGCCTACCGCAAGACCTGCAAGAACGCTAAAAACAATTAGCCAGCGGTTATTGCCTCCGTCCAGGTACCATGATACCAACGCATAAGCCGCAGCAGTGGTATAAGCCGTGATAAAGAGGTCTATGTAAGCAGTCGCTCCTTCATAGGAGACTACTGGCAAAGAAAAAAAGATAACCGCTGCAATCAAGCCAGCGCGTCCGTTTATCAGTTTTTGTCCTAACAGGAAGATTACCCCACAACTTATTGCCGTCATGCTCAGGTGGAGCAGACGTGGAGCCGCTTCACCGCCGATCTCCAAACCCAGAGAATACAACATCTCAACGTAATGAAGCCAGGGATTATTACCCCCCTCAGGGTAGGGTACAATCCCTCCTTCCCGAAGATAGTAACTCGGCCCGGCTACATGATAAGTTAATTCATCGTAGCGCGTAGGTGGTGCCAATACAATTAACCAGGATGCTCCCCATATCAGAAATCCCGCCGTGAGGACCGAGAGCTCGAACTGATTCTTCTTTTCTAGCCAATGTCTCGAGAATTCCCAAGTTTTTGTGGCACGGGCTTTTGTTACCCTGGTTCTGATCTGAGGAATCACAAAAAACATTGCTAAACCACCTAATCCAATCCAAGTCCATGGGGTTGAAAAAGCCCCGATAGTGCCTTGAATGGAACGCAATATCGCTAGACCCCCCATCCCTAACAGAACGGCTAATATAAAATGATCCAATGTGAATGGTCGAGTTTCCAATACCCTGACCAGGAACCAAGATCCAATTCCGAAAGCAATAATTATCATGCAACTTAAGGCAATATAGGTTTTCAACACTCCCAAGGTGAACATCGGAATCACGATCAATGTTAAAAGTAAAGCTAGTGCCGCATAAAAAAGCCACCTGGCATGTTTTGTCCAATATCCTATGGCTATTCCCAAGAATGCCAAGCCATATCCTCCCACCCAGCGAATATCCCAGTAAGATGAAGGAAAAGGGGAAGGATTCGTCAACAGGTTAAGCGATACCCATATCCCAAGCCCTACCCCTCCCAGTATTGTTAATGCCAGAAACCATTTCAAGAGAACGTTTTTCATTTGTTGTCAGATGAGAGGATTCATTTCCCTTTAGTTAATCCACCATGCTCGTTTTATGAGGTTTTTGAGATGAGATAAGAAGATCGCTCTTTTACCTTTCAAGGAAATATAGATTGGGAGCAAAGACCTCCGAAGCATAAAGTACAAGGGAGCATGGAGTTGCTGCTCCATCTGATGGGCTCTTCTCTCTAAAGTTAACATTGCTCCGTTTAGTTTCACAATCTCACATTCCAGGTATTTATTCCGCGCTTTCATATGTTCCAAGGTTTTTACCAATAGCGAATAAACCTCAGAAGAGTAAGGGGACGAGGTACAATTCTTGGCTGAATTAGCAAGGAGTGGCTCTACCTCTGTCCCCGCAAACGATGGTAACAGGTCATGATAAACAAAAAACCTCCAATAAGAACCCCATGAAGGGCCAGGCGCCAGAGGATTTTTAGCACCTCCAACTTTCTCAAAATAAGCCTTACGGACCGCTATCTTTTCTTGTTCCACCAAGGTAGAATGCGCTTTTAGGGTATTGCGGTTGTGAATGCGGTAATCCATTAATTCTTGAGGGATATATAAGGGTTCTTCATGCAGAACGACTCTGAGGACATAATCCCAATCATGACAGGTTATATATGGTGCAAATAGCCCCACCTCTTCGTATAAACTGCGGTGCATCATGAAGTTCCCGGTCGTCACAGTAAGGTTGTTTAGCAACAAGGCAAAACTTATAGACGGATAGAGTTCTGCCTCTGTAAGCAATTGCTGATAATAAGCATGGTAAGGGTGAAGGTTACCTGCCTCATCTATATGCTGAACCTGACTGAAAGCAAAGCGGCGTTCGCTATCTTGCATAGCTTTTATCATGTTGGAAATTCGTTGTGGATGATAACGATCATCCGAGTTCAAGATGGCAATAAATTCACCACCGGCTAAAGAGAAGCCCTTGTTTAATGCAGCATGCGCACCCATGTTCTCCTGACGAATCAACCGGTATGAACGCGTTCCATCCACCAAAGCACGCTCAGCCTTCTCTGCAGTGGAATCATGCGAGCCGTCATCCACTACAATGATCTCCAGATATGGATAGTCCTGATTGATCACTGAGCGAATTGCCTCCCCAATATATCGTTCATGGCTATAAGCAGGAATAACAACAGAAACAAGAGGAAACGTCATAGGTTAAACACACTAAAAATAATTATAACGCAGTTTGAATTTAGGATTTATGTCTGGGCAAAACCATATTTGGATGCAAAAAGCAACGAAGATTAAATTCCAACTTCAACCAGCCGCCCCACACTGCCCCTGCCCCGCAATGCAGAAAAACGGCTCAGTTCCATTGTTGATGGTGATGTTCGGTTCAACGTAAGGTATTGGTTAGAGTTCGGAAAATTATTTCAAGCACAATTATTAATTTCTCGTAACTATTCAGGCACACATCTTGCAGCACAACAACAGATAGGATCAAAATTAGATAGACAAGGACCAAAAACAATCAAAAAGCGATGACAATACCAAATGATAAAGAAATTAGTTTAGCTTATGACCAAGGAAAAGTAGCATTAATAGCCCTTTTCCAAAACACTTTTGATCAAATAACATCACGAACACAAGCATTAGAAGACCGGGTCGTAAAGAACAGTCGCAATAGTGGCAAACCCCCATCCAACGATGGGCAAACAAAACCTGAACCAAAAAGTCTTCTGAAACGCCACGGTAAGAAAAGTGGTGGATAGGCGGGGCATAAAGGGCACACCCTGAAAGCAGTAAAGCATCCGGATCGGATTGCGGTACATGCGGTAAGCTATTGCAAGCATTGTCATACATCCTTGAAAGTGATCACCAGCAGCCGCTATGAGAAACGACAGGTATTTGACCTACCGGCGGTGCGGGTAGAAGTCACAGAACATTGGTCGGAGATCAAGAGATGCCCATACTGTGGACAGATAAATAAAGCCGACTTTCCAGAAGGGGTGACCCATCCGGTACAATATGGGCTAGAAATAA
>Ga0078972_1005506_pt2 | contig 28634 bp, 20 predicted proteins | sample YelNatPaOPGAMG01_FD_67568 | JGI IMG/M metagenome (GOLD analysis project Ga0078972, IMG submission 67568) | Hot spring thermophilic microbial communities from Obsidian Pool, Yellowstone National Park, USA - OP-RAMG-01 (SPADES assembly) (version 2) | ecosystem: Environmental > Aquatic > Thermal... | reverse complement strand
TTCCGGGCAGACTATCCAATGTAACACTTCGAAGACCGCACTGTGGTGACCGCACTACTCGCTGCCAGAGAAGCAGATACTGACAAACTGAGCCAACTCGCAGTTTGAAAATCTTCGCAAATATGATCGATTTCGCAATATAACAATTCAGCGCGGCGCAGCCGCAATCGAATGCCCGCGCTCCCGGCACTGCTGAAATGCATTCAAGTGCCGTATTTTGCGAATTTCGAGCTTGAATCTTGCTGTTATTGTGGCGGTCTAGTGCTGTCAGATGAATAATCGGTGACAAAGCAAACTGCAAGTGAATGCATTTCTGAGGATTCGCTGGTGTGTGAGAGTATGGACGTTGCTGGCTGCGGCAGGAATGTGGTTGTCGGCGCCCGGCGCGAGAGCGCAATCGAAACTTTGGGAATTCCAAGCCGGCGGCGAAATAGCGACGTCGGCAGCCATTGGTTCGGATGGAACTGTCTATTTTGGTGCGACTGATGGCCGGTTGTATGCGCTGTCGGCTGGCGGGAGCCAGAAATGGCAATTCACGGCAGGTGGAGCAATCATGTCGTCGCCAGCCGTCGGCACGGGTGACAAGGTATATTTCGGGTCGAATGACCGGCGGGTTTACGCGGTGAGTTCCACCGGGGCTGAATTGTGGAATTTCCGGACTGGCGGCGAGGTCAGGTCATCACCGGCAATTGCCGTGGATGGGACTGTGTACGTGGGATCGATGGATGGCAAAGTGTATGCCATTGGGACCGGGGGGATCGAGCGTTGGCAGTTGACTGTAGGAAGTGCTGTGTTCGCATCGCCGGCTGTTGGCTGTGACGGGTCGATTTATGTTGGATCACGCGACGGCCGGTTTCATGCGATCAGCTCGACCGGCCAACTCAAATGGTCGTTCTACAGCACCGGGCAAATCGATGCTTCGGCCGCGATCGGTCCCGGCGGCGTAATTTATTTTGGGACTGCGGGAAGAAGACTCTATGCGCTCACGCCGAGCGGCGAGAAACTGTGGGAGCTGACGACAGATTCGGACGTTTACTCGTCGCCTGCGGCAGGCATTGACGGGACGGTTTACGCGGCAACGTACAGCGGCACTGTCTATGCAATCAAATCAGATGGCAGTGTGCTTTGGAAGCTGATGCTGCCCGACCGGGTATTCTATTCGTCGATCGCTGTGGCGACAGACGGTACGATTTACGTGGGCGCGCAAGACGGGCTGTTGTACGCAATTACCGGAGCCGGTTCGATCAAGTGGACTTTTGCCGCTGGTTCACCGATCAATTCATCGTCGCCAACGATCAGATCGGACGGCTCGATAGTCGTTGGAACCAAGGACGGGAAAGTGTTCGCGGTCGGAGCCAACAGCCCGCCCGCGCCCGGCGCATGGCCCATGTTCAGACGCGACCAAAGACACACCGCAAGCGGGTTTGTCGAGCGGCGGTTGCCTCGCGCGTATTCGGGTGGGTTGGAGATGACCGTGACACTTTCAGCCACGCCGTTGCCAGGCGTGTCTTTCTACGCGGTGGAAGATACACCTCCCAACGGATGGACGGTGGGAGAAGTGTGTGATGGCGGGTATTACGATTCATCAACGCGCCGGGTTCGTTTTGGCCCGTTTCTGGACGGGCGGGCGCGCGAGCTGACGTACACGGTTACACCGCCTGCAACTGACTCGGGCGAAAAAACTTTCGTCGGCACTTCAAATGTCGGCGGGATTGAACGTGTCATGGGCGGCACTCACGTCCTCAAACTTTCGCCGTTGCACCCCGCAGACAACCGCGATGTGGACGGCTGGATGACGATAGGCGAAATCACCGCCTATGGCGCGGCGTGGAAACGCGGCGCGTCGTGGTCGCCCGGCCCAAGTCCAATCCCCACAGTTTATCTGCTACGCGCGATTGAACTCTGGTCAAACGGCGAATCTTATCGTTATGACGCTGGTGCACCAATGGCACCGGACTGGTGGTTTCCCGGGGCGGGAGATTATCCCGGCAGGCCGCAACCGAATGCGCCATCATCCGGGACCACAACGCCAAGCGGCAGCGCATGGGTTTCGCTTCCGCTGTCATACAATCCGGGAACATCCTTTGGCGTGGCAATTCAGGTCACGCCGGCTTCGAACGTAACAGTGTATGCGGTCGAACACCAACCGCCTTTGGGCTGGGCCATCACCAACATCAGTGCTGGCGGTTTTCTTGACCACGCAACGCAGAAGGTCAAGTGGGGGCCGTTCTTCGATGCCGCGCCACGCACACTGTCATATGGGGTCACACCGCCCAACAACGCCACCAACACGGCTGTGTTTACGGGCGCAGCAGCATTCGATGGCAATGTTACAGCTCTTGCCGGGGTTCAGACCGTGCAACCTCCCGGCGTTGTGCCAGCGGACCCGTTTGCATGGCGCAGCCTGCCGGCGTGGTATGCCGGCGGGGCAAAGTTTGTTGTCACCATTCAAACAGCGGAAATCGCCGGCCACGGGTTTTATGTGGTTTGGGATACTCCGCCACAAGGATGGGCCATCGGCCAGATCAGCGACGGCGGGCTCTACGATCCAGCATTAAGAACCGTCAAGTTCGGTCCATTCTATGATGGAATTGCGCGAACGCTCACCTACGAGGTGACTCCCCCGGCAGGCGAATCCGGCACAAAAGAGTTTTTCGGCATGTTTAGCATTGACGTTATCCCCGGCGTGGTCAGCGGCGATGCTGAAATCGAAGCCTTCAAAACGCATCCTGCCGACAGATTCCCGGTCGATGGATGGATTGCGATCAACGAAGCAACCGGGTATGCAGCCGCATGGAAACGCGGCACAAACTGGCCCACGGGTCCGACGCCAGTACCGCTCGCTAATGTAACACAGGCAATTGCACTTTGGCGATCCGGTTCGGCTTACAAATTCGACCCGACCGCCGGTGACGAACCGTTTTGCTGGGTTGGACTCGGCGCCGGCGAGGAACCGGTTTATGCTTCTCCTGCGTTGCCTCCGCTCAACACCACCAACCAGCTTGGATCAGCCACGGCAACTATGCCCAAGCTTGTGTCGCCGGACGAGACCGTCAGCGTCTCAATCAACGTGACACCAGGCACGAATGTCGCTGTGTACGCCGTTGAAGACCAACCGCCGCCTGGTTGGACCATGGTCACCGTGAGCAACGGAGGCGTTTTTGACGCAAGCCTGAACAGAGTGAAATGGGGGCCGTTTTTTGATTCCACTCCGCGGACGTTGCGCTATGAACTGCGGGTGCCACCCAACGCAGAAATAGTTTCAACGTTTGTCGGTGCCGCCGCGTTTGATGGCGCCCTTGCGGCAATCATCGGACAGAGAAAGGCGTTCCGATCCGACGCTGAGCTTGCGCCGCGGTTTGTTGGAGTGAATGCTCTGGATGAAGGAACGGCAATCGCGCTCCATGGCATTGCGGGCGAAACATACCGGGTCGAGGCGTCTGTTGATTTGCAGGCATGGGCATTGTTGACCACCGTAACGGTCACAAACTCGGCGGGTGCAGCAGTGTTGGTTGACCGATGGACGACCAACTCGCCCGTCAGATTCTACAGGGCGGTCTGGCCGTAAGGCGTCGATTTCACAGCCAGAGGCCAAACCTCAGCAGAGGCGGCCCTGCTTCCGAGTGCGGCCACGCAGGTAACAAAGAAGGCAGCGAGAGGGATGACGGCAACGGCTGATCGACCGCCAATAAGGAGCGTTCGGACTCCGCTGTTCCGGCTAAAGGCGGGACTCTCACGCTTCAGGGCTGTAATTATGCCACGCGAGTGAACCGACCTTCTTGAGGGCATAGCCGACTTCGCGCAAATAATCGCCGTAGCAAACGACAGCGTGGAATCCTCTCAGTTCGCGGACAAGTGTACGCCAGTCGCCGTCAATTTTGACGTCCATTTGAGATCGGCACATGGCCATCTCAGGGCTATCAACAATCGTGCCTCGGAATCCGAACCATTGTGTGCATTTCAACTCCGGAACAATGCAAGTTATCACCTGGCCCTTGGGGTAATGGACTTTTGTCGCAGCACCGTAGTCGGACTCATAGTGAGTCATGATCGTTGTCGGTTCGGATTCTCTGCCGTTCATTTTTCGTGGTGCGGCGCAATGCGCAAGAGTGATCAAGCCATGGTGTGGGAAATGTGTGTTGCAGACAAAAGACGGTTTACCTGAAATCCAGCGGAGCAGAACACCGGGCGCTGTGTGAGTCATGTCCACATGGCAAAAGGCTGTCAGACCCTCGTCGTTCAGCAGGCTTAACGCCAAACAAGGCGGCGTATCAAGAATTGGGATCAACCCGCCCATGCAATCAGCAACGCCAAGGTTGGTGGCACCCTGTTCGAGCATCAAGCTTCGGAAAACGTTCCTTGCGAGAAATGAATTCTCAACAAAACGGCGTTCGGTTTCCAGGGCTACGTTCGACAGCGCGAGCAGCTCATCTGTTTGTCGCTTTGCCTCGGTTTTTTCGTCCTCGCTCTTGCGGAGCAGGCGCCAGTGGGCAATCTCGTACCATAGATAGACCGGTCCCGACTTGTGGCGAACAAAGAGGATGTTGTGTTTGCCCGAGGCAGCGAGTTTTTCGAGCCAACTCTGTGCGCCACTGGCGCCCAAAAACCAACAACACGTCTGCGGCGCAGTCCGCTACAGGTTGCACTTCGGGGTCACTCGAAATTGTTGACAAAGGGAGCAAGGTGACGGGGAACTCGGCTTTCGACGCAAGCGTTCTGAGCTCGCCATCGATCCGGTTGATTTCCTGTGCGACGTCGTCTTGAGTGCGCAAGCCGCCGTAACTGCGCCAACTGGTCTTTTCGCGTCTCTGTTCCAAATGATAGACCAGCACAGGCTTTACGCGCAGCGGTTTACCGGAAGGAATCGGCGTGTCGGGCACTCTGCCAGTCGGTACTGCGAGCGCCGGCCATGTGCCGGGGAAAGCCATGCCGACCAATGTTACTGCCCCGGCCATTCGCGTCATGAAAGCGCGCCGTGAAAAGCCACACGACATTGTCTGCAGGACCTGGCACAAGGCAGCATCTTGGTCCGAGCACCGAGTCGGGCAACATGATCTGTGGTTTTTCATTATCGAACCGCACGCACGGCCGGTCTGGGGCGGAGCCTCGCTATGGATCGATTTTGGCTTCGGCTTTCCAGTCAACCGACCACGTAATTTCCGGGTGGGGTTGGTTGTCGTTGCACCACCGGCTGCGCCACGGATTGCTTGGGCTGGGGTCCACCATTTCACGTCTGAGCGCCGATTCGGAGTGTCCATCGGCACACAGAATATTGGTGCGCCGGTTATGGCGGTTCGACGGCCATTGTCCCTGCTCGGTCGGGTCCATGTTTGCGTCCCATGATCCGTCTGGTTTGCTGTCGGCGAGCATTATCATTTGCGACGGGCTGACGACCATGCTTTCGCGAACGGGGCCTTGGGCCAGGCCGCCGTTGATGTCACCACCAAGACCGAGGTTGGACCTTGGACTGCCGAGGAGCGGTTGTCCCAATCCCCAGTCGTTATAAGCGAGCGAAAACTTCGAGGCATTGTGAATCCCGTACGGGTCGCGCACACCATCGGGGCCTCGAGCACCGAGGGTTTTGTTGACGTTGGTGTCCCATGCAGACTTGGGGTCGGCAGCAGGACAATAAAACACTGCTCTATTTGTTCCAATTTGGCTCAGCAGCCGGGGCGGCCAAATAGCATAGACTTCGGGCACGATCGAATAACAACCCGGGTATTGGTTGTACTCCTGGACGTACATCACAGTGGCGATTCCAACCTGCCGGAGGTTGTTGAGGCATGCAGTTGCTTTGCTCTTTGCCTTTGCTTTTGCGAGAGCCGGCAAAAGCATACCCGCCAGAATCGCAATGATGGCAATAACAACCAACAGCTCGATCAGAGTGAATGCTCCCGTCGAGACCCGTCCTTTTCGAATCCTCATAATCGCCTTGTTCATAATATCCAAACCTCGCGAGTCCAGAGAGACGCGCCCTTAAGGATCCCCCTGCTCAGACTGAGAGCTCGGCACCCTCAGTTTCACAGCCGGCTTATTTCGCGTCTCCGCACCAACACCGCTGTCGAATATGGTGCATATCCACACCTGCATGCAAGCAGGATCGATGCCTGCGAACCGGCGTCTCAGGCCATCTCTCGCGATGCGCAGCAAGGCTTTAACTCGCTTACTCGATTGTCCAGAGCGCAACCGAATTTTGGTCCTTGATGATCAAACTGTTGCCTACGATGACAGGATGGGCATACACGTCGGTTTCTGCGACCTTGTAACCTGCCAGCTTCTTGAACTCACGGTCGCTGGGCTCAAAGGCGGTCAACTCGGACTGCGGCGTCATCGCAAAAAATACATCTCCGGCGTCAACGATCGACCCGAAATCGCGTCCGCCGAATTGAGCAGTCCAGAGGGTTTTCCCATCCTTGGCATCGATGCAGAATATGGACCCGTTCTGTGCGATTCCGTAAAGCCGGCCGTTTTTTAGCACCGGGGTGTTGAATTGCACAGAACAGTCCGGATTCGTCCAAAGCTCTTTCACGGAAAAACCTTCGCCGGACTTCTCGATTCTGATGGCTCTTGTACCGCGGCCTGCGCCCGCAAAATAGACCGTGCCCGAATCGACGATTGGCGTTGCTGCGTTGTAAGCTCGCTGCTGGGGCACAAACGGAGTTTCCCAAAGGAGCTTGCCGTCGGTTAACCGCACGCCGACGAGTTTTTTTGCTGTCATTGCCACGATCATCGTTGTCCCGTCAATCGTGCAGAGCACGGGGGATGAATAGGCGGAGCCGTCGCCTGTCCATCGCCACTTCTCATCTCCAGTGTCAAGATTGTAGGCGACAATGGCGCCGTTTTCCTCTCCACCGAGCTGGACAATGCAAAGGCCATCAGTTAGCAGTGGAGAACAGGAGGTAAAAAAGCGGGGCAAAGCATCGGCAAAATCCTTCTTGCGCCACAGCAGCTTGCCGGTGGCGGCGTCGATGCACGACAGCGTGCCACGCACGCCATAGGTCACGACTTTGCCGGCCATGACCGCTGGCGAACTTCTCGGTCCCGGGTGCCTTCCAGCCGGTCCTGTAGCCGGGCCAGACTCGTACTTGTCACGCCAAAGCTCCTGCCCGGTTTCAGCATTAAGACAAACCAAGACCTCATCTGCCTGGTCGCGCGCGAACAGGTAAACCCTGCCGCCAACCACTGCCGGCGATGCAAGACCGGGTCCTATACTGAGTTTCCATTTTTGGTTCAGTGAAGCCGGCCATGTTTGCGGAGCCTTGAATCCGTTAGCTTTGCCGTCCCTATTTGGGCCACGCCATTGCGGCCAGTCAGCAGCATGCGTGAAAAAACCCGTCCCGATTAAGAGTGCAAGGCCTGCAGTTGGAATCGATCGGCGAATATCTGCTTTCATGACGATCCTGATTTCACAAGGTGTGTTACGGTTACGCGCGGCGCGAACCCGGCGCTTTTAGGATGGTTCTCAAGCTACCAGTGACCGGCCACTGCCCGCAAGCACAATTCAATTCAAATTCGTTTGCCTCGACAAATGTTCTTGCTTTCACTGGCAGATGCAATGTGGCAGCATCGACATCGCTAATACAACAACTACATGCGCCTTTTGTTATGCCAGAGAAACCAATGCCCATTAAAAAACTGTCCGAGAAGAATACAAAGCAGGAAATGCTCGATGCGTACAATGCGCTCGTAAAGCAGCTCGAGGAAAAGCGCGCCGCAGAGTTGAACCCGGAAAGGAAACTCGAGGAAAAGAAGGTTGAGGAAGCCGTCAAAGCCGCGTCAACAGTTGTCCCGGAAGGAGTTGACCGCGAGATCGGGAATCTGAAATCGGAGATCACCAAACTGTTGGCCGAGGTTTCGGAAAAACTCGCTGCTGAAGCTCTCAGGTTCAAGCAACTCGAGCAAGCCGTCCAGAGCAAGGAAAGTGAGCTCAAGGAGTTGTACGGGATCGAAAAATCAGCCGCCAGCCTCGCTGCGCTGATCGAAGCGCAGAATCAGAGGAAAATTGAGTTCGAAACTGAGATGGCCCGGCAGCGCGATGAGCTTGCACGCGAGATCAACGAAACCCGCGAGGCATGGGAGCGGGAAAAGAAGGCACACGAAGCGGAGTTGCGCGAGCGCGATGCTGCTGAGAAGAAAGCGCGTGAACGTGAGAAAGAGCAATTCGATTACGCATTCAAGCGCGAGCAACAAGCTCTCAGGGACAAACTCAATGATGAAAAGGCGGCAATCGAGAAAGAATTGCGTTTGCGCAAGGAAGCAGCGGAAAAGGAGTTGACAGAGAGGGAGCGTGCCATTGCGGAGAAAGAGGCGGAGCTGGCTCAGTTGCGTGCGAGAGCTGCATCGTTCCCAAAAGAACTCGAGGCGGCAGTGGACAAAGCGGTCAAGGAAGTCACTGAACGTCTCAAGCTCGAATCAAAGAACCGCGAGGAGCTTCTGAAGAAGGAGTTCGAGGGCGAGAAAAACGTCCTTTCGACGCGGATCGAATCGCTCGAGAAAATGGTGAAAGACCTGTCCGACCAGAACGCGAGGCTGTCGCGGCAACTTGAAGCCGCTTACCAGAAGGTCCAGGAAATCGCCGAGAAAACGGTGGAAAGCGCCGCACAAGCGAGGTCGCTGGCAGAACTTCAGAAGATGCTTGTCGAACAGGGTCGCAAACCGGGTGCAGAGAAATAGCGCGGTGTGCCATACACGATGAACGGCGAGAATCCCTCGATTCCTTCGGCGTTACGGCACCGCAAGTCTTGGTCCATCGAAGGCGGAGCGTCGTTAAAACCCGGAAATCCCACCGGCCACAATCCCGGGCGCTCATGTCTGTAGTCCGGAGGGGTTGCCGGGCTAACGATTCGGGATCTGGCTGCGACATAGTTCAATACGCTGCTGAATTCTGGTTGCTTGGTCTTCTCGCCCGGCTGCGCGAGCCAGCTTGTAAGCAGTTTGAGCTGCCGCAAGGGCGTCTTCAAACTGGCCAAGATTGAAGTAGTTGCGGCTGAGCAGCTCGTGGTAATCCGGGAGTTGCCCAAGGCGCGGTTCGCCTTTGACTGCGCGGTCGAAGTAGGGCGTTGTTGCATGGGTTTCACCGAGCCATGCATTTGCCATGGCCATCAAATAATTGGCGCGGGGGTGTTCAGGTGCGTGTTTGAGGACGACCGACAGGACCGGCACGCAGTCATGGTATCTTGCGACCCGGTAATACGCTTCTGCGAGGCTGAAATGCATGTCGATTGCGTTGTACTGGCGGTCGAATCCGTTTGGCAGAAGACGCACTGCAGCTTCAAGGTGCGGGATTGCGTTTGTCAGGTCCCCCGTCATTGCAAGCGCAAAGCCAAGGTCATAGCGGGCAAACCCGTTTTCAGGTTCGAGTTCGACTGCTCTTTGACTGTGGAGGAGGGCTTCCTTGACCTGGGCCTTGACCCGGAACAACAAAAACCCGAGCCGTTGATGTGCCATGGCGTTGTTTGGGTTGATTGACAGCGCCTTATTGAACTTGGCGATTGCTTCGTCCGGTTCGCCTGCGCGGAAAAACTCATTCCCGGCGCGAGTGTATGAGTAATCGTCAAGGAACTGCTCGCGGATGCGTCGAATACCATCCGGCCGGAGCGCGACGAATTCGGGAATGTTGGCTGCGCGTTCAGGCGCAAGCATGTGCGCCAGCCAGACGGGCGGACTCGCCTCGCCTTCCGAGGAAATCCGACTCAGATACAACTGCGTGTAAGCGGAATGTTCCTTCGATGCAAACACAAGCCATTTGCCATCGGGTGACCAGCTATGCCATGAATTCATGCGACCGAGGTTGCAGGCAAGGCGCCGTGGTTCTCCCCCTTCAGCCGGTATGATGAACAGGGCACTGTCCGGCTGCAAAAGCATGTAGTTGGAAGCCTGGCAAAAGACAATCCACCGTCCATCCGGTGAAAACTTGGGGAAATAGTTGCTTTTGCCATTCCCGGAAGCCCCTTGGATCGGTTCGGGGACACCGCCCTTCCCTTCATTGAACGGAACACGGTAAAGGTCGTATCGGAATTCTTTGCCGCGTTGCAAGAATTCTTCGCATTCTTCCGGCGTCAACAAAATGCTTCCTGTGTCGCGGAGTTTTTCCAGTTCTGTTGCGCGAGTGCGCGCAAACACCACCCATTTGCCGTCCGGGCTCCATGTTGGATTGCTTTGGACGTAGGTGGGATCGTCTGCGCCCGGCAGCGCAAAGAACTCGCGCGTTTGTCTGTCATAGACGGCAATTATTCCCTTGAGCGGGAAAAAAAGCTGCGAGAACGCAAGGTCAGGGCGGGGAACAAACACTGACCGGTCTTTGACGGTGCTGAGCACATAACGTCCGTCCGGCGAAATCTGTGACAACAAACCAAATGTTTGCCGGCCATCCTCGCGGCGGTAATCGTTCCAAGTGATGATGTCGCTTGTGGCGAGGCGCATTTCGGGCGCAGTCCGGGTTATGATGTAGGACGCCTTGCTGTTTGCGTAATCCACGTCCATTGCCAGGAACCGGCCGTCGCGAGTGAACGAATGGCAATTCCCGCAAACAGGCAGGTTTTCGAGCACGATCGGCGGCGGCTTCTCAGAGTCGATCGATCCAAAACGCCAGCGGATTTTCGATGGGTCTTTAACCGCGTCTTTGAATGGGAGATTGACCTCGCGGTAAAAGAGCGGGCTTTCTACCGCGTCGGGTGAAATCTGCACACGAACCGAAGTACGGCTTACAGGACGCTGCAAATTACTCTGAGACAACCCCGCGATCACGATCTCAACATGCGAAGTTCCCGCTGCGGTCCTGATCTTGCGCCATATCGGTTCCGGAAGACGGTACGGCGGAACCACATTGGCCGCTGCCCATCTTCGGTTTCCACCCTTGAATCCAACCGACCATGAATCAACGCCTTGCACATTGGTTTTCCAGGTCACCACCGGTGCCGGCATGTTGCGCGGAAAAACTGCGCCATCTATTGGATGCTGAACTTCCACACGTCGAACGTTCCCCTCAGCATCCAACGCGGGCGGCCATTGATCCCGGCATGAACAAAGCAAAAGCGTAACGGCAACCGGCGCAAACCATCGAGCGCCTCGCTCCAACCATGCTCGACATCCCTCAAACCACTTCATTTATCCCGAAACAAAGTAAATCGGTCCCCCGCCCGTTTGTCCACTGGCAAACACGCGCGCGCCGACCTGTAGATCGCCCCCACTTCAGAACAACAACGGTTCGTAATCAATCGCCCCGACTGATACTTCCCGCTGCCGACCACTCGAGCATCCGGTTGCGGCTGGGCCGCGCTGAAGTACAATATTCGAGAATCTGCGCAGAAATCGCAGATTAACGGGCTTTCTTCGCATGGTCGGGGATTCGCCTGATCACCCGAAGCGGGTGTTCCGCACGAATATTGGGATACACACCTTCGATGCGGGCCGGGTCGTAATACTCCATTCCCACATAGAAAAACATTGGAATCACCGGAACTTCCTGTTCGACGAGGATTGACTCGGCCTTGCAAAGCAGGTGCTGGCGGTTGGCCGTGTTGGGCTCGCTGTTGGCCCGGCGGAGGGTTTCGTCGTAAGTTTGACTGCGCCAGCCTGTGCGGTTGTTCGGGTTGTCGCTCAGGAACAGGTCCAGAAAAGTATTCGGATCGTTGTAATCGCCTATCCAACTGCTCCGGATCAGGTCGTAATCGAGCATCGCCTGGGCGCGAAGCCACGCTTTCCATTCCAGTTGGCGGAGCTCGATATTGATACCGAGCTCTTTCTGCCACATTTCACGCAGCTCGACGCCAATCCGGCGATGGCTTTCCTGAGTGTTGTATGTGTACGTGAGCACTGGAAAACCGCGGCCGCCGGGATACCCCGCGTCGGCCATCAGGCGTCGAGCCGTGGGCGGATCGTACGGCAGACCGGTTGGCGGCTGGTAAAGACGATCTCCATTTGCGATTCCCGGAGGTGAGATGCATGAAGCCGGCATTTCCCCGCCTCTGGTGATTCGCTCGACGATCCGGCGCTTGTCAATGGTCATCGCCAATGCACGGCGCACGCGGGGATCATCGTACGGTTTTCGCGTGACGTTGACTCTCAGAAAGTACACGCCCAGTGACTGATAGGTGTGGAAATCCGGGCGTTTGATCAACACGTCCAACAAATCCGGCGGCACAAGTTCCTTGTCCCACACAATGTCCACTGCACCCGAGGCGTACAGATTGAGCGCAGTGGTCGGCGACACACAAGAGATCAGATCTATAACTTCGTTCCGTGTGTTCGCAACGTCCCAATAGTACGGGTTGCGCCGAATTCGCACACGGTCGTTCACCCGCCAGCTTTCGAGCGTATAAGCCCCGCTTGCCATGAAAGGCCGCGCGTGAAGCCAGCGATCGCCATGTTTCTCGATCATTTTCCGTGGCACAACCGAGTATGGTTGAAAACTGCATAGATCCAAAAAGAACGCTATCGGCATCTCCAATTCCACGCGCAGATTCTGGCCGTCAATTGCTCGCACTCCAACCTGATTGAAGTCTTTGAGTCTGCCGGTGGCGTAAGCTTCTCCGTTCTTGATGTAGAAAAGCACCCCGCAGTATTCGCTGGCGGTCGATGGCGAAAGAATGCGCTGCCATGACCACACAAAATCGTGCGCGGTTATCGGCTCGCCGGTGGACCATCTGGCGTTGGTCCTGATGTGGAATGTGTAAACCCGACCGTCCGGGCTAATGTCCCATCGATCGGCCAAGCCGGGGATTGGCGCGGCAGTCACAGGATCAAACCTCGTTAATCCCTCGAAAAGCGCCATCGCGATGCGGCCTTCGGCCTGCCCCGTGAGCAGGTGCGGATCGAGCGACTCAGGCTCGGCGCCGTTTATGATAACCAGATCGGCCCTGCGCACCTTGTGATCGCAGCCCTGCGCCAGAATCAACAGGCTGACAAGCAACAAACCAACAGCGCAGCGCGGCGTAACCGCAACCGAACCATCAAGGCAAGATAACGGCGTTCGGTGCGGGTCTGACGCACCATCGCGCCGGACTGGCCATGACAACTCCTGAGTCCGCAGCGAAGAAAATGTTCGGTCGGAAACCGGATTGCTCGAAGGCAAAAGTCTCGTGCGATCAAAGTCTTCGCGATGCCTGCGAAAAGTCCCCAAGATCGCAATATGAAGCTCCCTGGCGATCGCTGCCAGAGAACTTCTGCAGAACTGCATGGTCAGCCCTTAGCGATTTGGCGCAGGGGATGAGCTGCCGGGATTGTTTGTGACCACCGGAAGCGGCGCCTCAACGTTGGTAACAGCCGCGGCGGCAGGTGCGGCAACGGTTCCTGTTGCACCAGCGGCAGGCAGATTCGAGGCAACGCCCGGCAAAGCTGGTAGTTTCACAGCCGGCGGCAGCGTGGCGGGCGCAGGCGCAGGAGCCGTAGCTGCCGCTTTTCTCTCGAGTTCAGTTGATATTACCCGCGCGCTTGCTTTTGCATGGTGCGTCCGCATCACCGAGAGCGTCAAAGAAAGGAGGAGGAAAATGCCTGCGGAGTACTTGGTGAGATTGCTCAACGCGGTACCGGAACCGGCGCCAAACAAGGCGTCGGTGGCACCTGCGCCAAACGCAAGCCCCAACCCGGCTTCCTTTTTCGGGAGCTGGATGAGAATCAACAGCATCAAAAACACGCTGTCGATGACAAGCACTAGTGTCAGGAGACCAATTGCTAATTCCATAATGCTCTTTCGCATTCAGGGTCGCAGAACAGCACGGCGTTCTGCGACCGCATCCACAGTCAAATAGAGTTCTTAATAATGTCCGAGAAACTGCGTACTTCAAGCGACGCGCCTCCGACCAGTGCGCCATCGACATCGGGCTGGCTCATCAGCTCGCGGGCATTCGAAGGTTTGACGCTGCCACCGTACTGAATACGAACGCGACGTGCGACGGCGTCTCCGAACTTTGTTGCGAGCCACCGCCGTATGAACGCATGTGCCGCCTGCGCCTGCTCGGACGTTGCGTTTCGACCGGTGCCGATCGCCCAAACGGGTTCGTACGCGATGATGGTTTCTTCCATTTGCTCCGGCGACAATCCCGCGAGAGACCCGGTCAGTTGTTCTTCCAGAACGGCTTCGGTCCGGCCTGCCTCACGTTCCTGCAGGGTCTCGCCGATGCATATGATCGGTTTGAGAGCCGCAGCGTGTGCCGCAAGAGCCTTGCGAGCGATGAGATCGTTGGTTTCTTTTTGGTACTGGCGCCGCTCTGAGTGGCCAAGGATAACGTACCGCACCGAAAACTCCTTGAGCATCACGGCGGCGATCTCGCCGGTGTAAGCGCCCACAGCATGTTCGCTCATGTTCTGAGCGCCAAGCCGGATGTTCGAATCGAGGATGGCTTTCGAGACTTCGCTCAACGCCGTGAACGGAGGACACACCACTATGTCCACTTCCTTCACATTGGCGAGTTCACGCTTGAGGCCGTTGACGAGGTCGAGTGCCTCGGCAACGGTCTTGTTCATTTTCCAATTGCCGGCAATGATTAATTTGCGGTCTTTGTTCATGCTAATTCACCAACTTACAAAGGTTTTTCCACTGGTCGTGCGGCAGTTGGCTCAGGCTTTGTCATTGAGCGCGGCCACACCCGGCAGGACTTTGCCTTCGAGAAACTCGAGGCTTGCACCACCCCCAGTACTCATGAAGGTGACTTTCGAGCCAAAGCCGAGCTTGTTCAACGCCTTGACGCTGTCGCCACCCCCGATAATGCTCTTTGCGCCACGCTCGGTCGCCTCGACAACTGCCTTGGCAATGTCGTTTGTGCCCTGGGCGAAAGTCTTGTTTTCGAACAGCCCCATCGGCCCGTTCCAAAGGATGGTTCGCGCGCCTTTGATCACTTCCGAATAAGCCCGCACCGTGGCCGGACCAATGTCCAGCCCGGCAAAATCGTCCGGCGTGTCAAGGGCCGAGTTCACCCGGACCTGTTGATACTCAATGACCGGCTTGCCTTTCTTGTCCAGCTTGTCTGTCTTGACCGGCACAGCAATGACATCATCGACCGGCAGCAAAAACTTCACGCCCCGGCGTTCAGCTTCGGCCACCGCAGCCTTTGCAACATCGATCTTGTCGGGCTCAACCAGTGACTTGCCGGTCTTGTGTCCCTGAGCAAGCCTGAACGTGTAAGCCATCGCACCCCCGATCAACAATGCATCCGCCTTCTCCAGAAGCCGCTTGATAACCATGATCTTGTCCGATACCTTTGCGCCGCCAAGGATGACGACGAACGGTCTGGCCGGGTTATCAAGTTCCTGTCCGAGGTAATACAGTTCTTTCTCCATCAAAAGCCCTGCAACGCAAGGACCACCCCGGCTGGCGATAACGCGGGCCGCGCCTTCGGTCGAGGCGTGCGCCCGGTGCGCAGACCCGAACGCGTCGTTAACGTACGCGTCGGCAACACTCGCCAATCGCGCTGCAAACTGCGGGTCGTTCGCTTCTTCTTCGGGATAAAACCTGACGTTTTCAAGCAACAGCAAATCGCCGTTCTGAAGATTGGCTACCGTTTCCTCGACCTCGGCGCCCACACAATCGTCCACAAACTGAACCGGTCGCCCGGTTAACTCAGCCAGTCTCTGCGCCACCGGCGCCAGAGACAGCGACGGGTCGCGTTTGCCTTTTGGCCGGCCAAGGTGCGATGCGAGAATGATGCGTGCCCCCTGCTCCCTCAAAAGACTGAGTGTCGGCAGGGTCTCGCGTATGCGCGTGTCATCGGTGATAACCACGCGTCCGCCGGATTCGTCCAAAGGCACATTGTAATCAACACGGACAAGCACGCGCTTGCCCCGCAAATTCACGTCTCTAATTGTCAGTTTGGCCATTGTGCAAAACTCAAAGTTGAACCCACAGGATACCGAACTTCAGCCCGCAGTCAAAGGGAATTAGAACAGACCGAAAAATCCACTCCGAACCATCCAGTATCAGATCGTTCGCACACGCGTTTCTCAGCTCGGCGCAGCGGCAACCGAATGATCGCGGCGAGATAATGGCGTCAGTCACAAGCTCGGCACTCTTCCGCGCCGCGCTGAACAGAGCGACTTGGTTGCGAGCCGGGCGCTTCGGCACAAATCAAGCGCACAGCCCGCCTTACCTTGGTTGAAAAGTGGAAAGCTCCCCTGCCCTGTCAAGCCCGCTCGAGGTACTTGCCTGTGCGTGTGTCGATCCTGAGCTTTTCGCCGGCTTTGATGAAAAGGGGCACTTGAACAGTCAGGCCGGTTTCGAGTGTCACGGTCTTTTGCACATTGGTGGCTGAATCGCCCTTGATACCCTCAGGTGCGTCAGTGACGGTGAGCACGACCGACGACGGCAGTTCAATCTGAACGGCTTTGTCCTCAACGAAAGTCACTGTCACGGCAGTGTTCTCAACGAGGTAATCCTTTGCTTCACCTACGATCTCCGGGGACAACGTGACTGTTTCGAATGTGTCAGGATCGGAGAAAACGTAATCTTCGCCGTCCTTGTAACTGAACTCCATCTTCTTCGACACCAGTGGGACAACGTCAACCTTTTCGGTCGAGCTGAAGCGCACGTCTGAAGATCGTCCTGATCGCACGTTCCGGAGCGTGACCTGCACAAAAGCGCGCAAATTCCCGGGCGTCCGGTGTTGCGCGTCCAAAACGACGCACACTTCGCCGTTGTAGATTATCGCCATTCCGCGTCTCAAATCATTTGCCGATGCCATAGTTGATAAAACAAAACACGCCCGTTCACCGGGCAAGAACTGTCACTTAAAAGAGCTATAATACCTCCTAAACCCTGCATGGCAAGCTCAAGAATTTATCTGTATGCGCCCGCTTCCAGTGCGGCACGGTACATTGCGACGATGTTCGCCGGCGGCACATTCGCCAGAATATTGTGGACCTGCTGGAAGACAAATCCACCGCCGGGCTTGAGTGTTTTCACCTGGCTCCTCACGTGAGCATCAACTTCCTCTGGCGTGCCACCCATTAGAACTCGTTGTGTGTCGCATCCACCCCCCCAAAACGTGATGTCTTTCCCAAAATCCCGCTTCAACCCAGGCGCTTCCATCCCTTTGCACGAAATCTGCACCGGGTTTATTGCGTCCAATCCGGCTTCGATCAGCCCCGGAAGGAGTTCGCGCACTCCACCACAGCAATGGAGCATTATCTTGATGTGCGGGGCCAGTTGCTTCGCACGCTGCCACATTGCTTTCTCGCGCGGAAAAATGAATTCGCGATACATCTTTGGCGAAATCTGCGGGCCTGTTTGCATCCCAAGGTCGTCCCCGAACAGAATGATATCGATGTATGGCCCCACCGCGCCCAGAAACCGCTCGAGATTGGCCATGTGCATCTCGGTGACGCGATCCAGAAATTTATGTGCCTGTTTCGGTTCTCCGGCAAGCAACATGAAAAAACGATCGTTCCGATACAGGAACTGGCCCATCTCGAGAAGATTGCCACCGAACAACCCAATGATTGCCCGCTGAGTTTGAGACCGGAGCCGGCACGCGCCCTCGCGAAGCACCTCCGGGCCGTCCGAACCTGCCACTATAGGTCCCGGCGGCGAAGCAATACCGGTCCACATGCTTTCTCCAAGGTAATCCTCGATGTGATCTATGTCGTCTTTTTCAAAGAACGGCCACCATGTCTGCTCGAAATACAGCACGCCGTCCGGCATCTGTGCAATCACGCGCCCGCTTGGCGACAGAACAACCCAACGACCTTCTTCGCGCCGGAGCCTGACCCACGATGGCATCAATCCCGGGGTTCCATCAGGCAACACCCATTCCTGCCAGTACTTGTCTTCCAGTGCGAATGCACGACCGAGTTCGATCGTGTCCACCGAAAACATATCGAGGACATCCTCGTCCACGACGGCGATTTGCTGGACCGGATCGTAAATCCGCGGAGGTCGCGGATCGAGACCGAGATGTTTCCGGAGCTTTGCGTAGGCGATGGCCGATATGCCCGACGATCTATGGCCTGACAAGTCGATCGGAACACGATCAGGCTCGATGTGCGCGATGGCCGAAAGCACCCTTTCACGAGAAGTCAGCGTTGTGTTGTTACTCACAAGCATGGGCATTAACCGCGATTTGAAACGTGGTCAAGCACGATCATCAGCCCGACCATTGTCGCAGCGCGGCGCAACACAGCACCGATCTTGGAACGAACGCCTTTGGCTTGCCGCGATCGTTCGGTTGCGGCTGCGCCGCACTGAGCCAAGGCTCGGCCCCGGAAATGAGCGCCTGTTATATGATCAGCCGGCTTGTACCCACGGGCAGGTCAAAGCAAAACACAGATTTGCCGTTTTCACGACACCAGGTGCCGGTGACAAGTCTGAGTCTGTCGCCGACTTCTCTAAATGCGGTCGTCTGTTGATCGGTCTGCAGTTTTGGCTCTGCCGAGACAGGCCGGTGCACCTCGACCGTAAAATCCCGACACGCAAAAGGCGCATCGAATCGGCAGATCCCAGTTTCAGTGGTAACGCGGGTCAGTTCCCTCGCAGCCCAGTACCGTGCCAGTTCGCTCAATTTCATCCAAATCAGGTTGTCGTAACGAGCATGCAATCGCCGAACGACTTCCTGAAGAATCTTGAATCCAAATTCATGGCCGTTCCAATAAATGCCCGTCCAATGGCAGAGCATCATTGCAGGTTCGCCCCTTTGGATAACATCAACCATTCGACCTGTCTTGAGGTCGGAAGAAATGAAGCGGTCTGCACCTTCGGGTTCGCTGCAGTCCCATCCGCCTGTCCAATCTCCAGTACAACCGATTACGCTGACAACGCATTTCGGGTCCGGGCCATCCAAACCCGATGCAAGTTCAACGCGTGGCGCAACGCTTTCATCGCCTCTGTCGTGCACGTCCCGAAAGTAGTGCGGGACAGACGCGCCGAACACGCCACGCACGGCTTCGAGTGTGGCCTGTGCAAGTTGCGGTCTTGCCCGGCTTCCGAAACCGCCAGGCGTGGTAATACCTTCGCATGTGAGACCGGCGTTCTTGAGTATCTGGAGTGCGTAAGCGAGATAATCAGCGAGTTCAGCGGCAGATTTACCCGCGCTCCAATCCCAGTTTTCCATGTAGGTAAGCGAATCGTCCGGGTAAGGCTGGCCGGTGCGCAGATCGATCACCCGTGTGTGCGTTATCATCTCGGGATGGATGTCCCAGTTCTGTGCAACAAGAGTACGAACAAGGCCGAGGCTGTCCTCCAGTTCGCTGTGAGACCACCCGGGAAGAAGACGATCAAGCCGTCCCACGCATGCAGGGTAAGGCACGACGCTGTATTTACCTTTTACGCCCGTGGCGATGCTCCATTCTGCGAACCTGCGAACGAAGCTGTCCGGGATTTCCGCTGGCCAATCTCGCCATGGTTTTTTGTAGGCCGGATTGTTGCCGCGGTGCGCGCGATCGAACTGCGGCATTGCAAATCTGTTCAGGTTAACAAGGCAGGTGGAATCATCGATGATCAGACCAACCGGAACACGACATCGTGGATTGAGAATTGCAATGCCATCGGCCTTTGCCGGCCGCTGGCCCGGCTCTTGTGATTGCGAATCAAGTCCTCCGATTGCGAGCGCCGCAGCCGCGGCACGCGATGCCGTCCCGATGAATCCCCGCCTTGTCACTGTTCTGGAAAGCGGATTGACGCTGTGGCTGTAAGAGTTGTTCTTCATAAATTAGAAGCCGGTTTCGATTTCAGATTGTGCTGGTTTTGCGGAGCCTCCGCAATATGTCCCAGTACGCCCCGCGTGCGCCGTTGCGAATCGCTTCGATCAGTGGTTCGTTGTTGTTGTAATTGTATCCGGGTGTTGTGCCGACAGACTCGGGGAGAAAGAAACGCGGATCATCTTGAACAAGACTGCTCAAGACCGAGCGTGCATCGTCGCCCAATTCAGGCGAAAGATAAAACACCGGCTCGAGCATTTCCGGATTGCCGGCTGTTGGGCCGTGAAGCGCACCGTTTCGCATGGCGGCTGCAGCGACCGTCTGATCCGCCAGCCGTGTGCCCGGATAAAGCCTGACGCCAAGCGATACACCCACACAGTCAGGATCCAGACGCCGCATAAGCTCGATCGTTTGTGCGACGGTGTGAAACGTTTCACCAGGACCGCCGATCAGCAGATCAAACATGAAGGGAATTGAATGTTTGTGACAGACGACAGCCGTGCGTTCAAGGTCATCGGCACGAAAATGCCTGCCCAATCTGGCGAGCATTTCGTCTGACCCGCTGTCAACCCCGAAGTTAATGCCTGCGCAACCGGCGCGTTTGAATTGGTCTGCCATGTCCGCCGTGAACGGGACCGGCGAACAATAAGCGTACCAGCGAATTCGTTTGCCCAAACCTGCTCGCACCATCTCCTCACACACCGCAACCGCGTGTTCCGGCGGAAGATTGAATTCGCTATCGCATGTGTGGAGGTGGTCCACGCCCTGATCAATCAAAGTTTCCAGCTCTTTGACGACCCTGGCCGGGGGCACAGTTCGCACTCTGCGGCCCTTCGCGATTGGATCGGCGCAATAGCAACATTCCATCGGGCAACCGCGTTTTGTTTCGAACCCGCCCTGCCCGCCTTCTCTGAAGTAACGAGCATTGTCAATAAACGTCCTTGAACGCGGCGGCAACAATCCAAGGTCAATTGCCAGTGGTGGATTCAATCGCACTTGCTCGCTCATGCGATAACAAAGGCCCGGAATGCCTCGCGGGTCATCGTGCCTGTCGAGCGCATTTACGAGCTCGACAAAGGCAAGCTCGCCATCACCTGCGATGCCGAAATCAGCCCCGCAAAACTCAAGTATCGCAGCAGGCGCAACGGAATAACCCACGCCACCAAGCACGATCGGGGCCGCAGCGAGAGAACGCAAACTGTTCACCAGCCTTCGCACTTCCGGAAGAAAAAACCTGCGGCTCGAAAAGTAACAGTCATCCGTGTTTCTGATCGTGATCCCGATCAGGTCAGGCGAAGCAGCTTCAAGCCGGCGGCGAATTGCTGACTCGATGTCCGGTTCGAAACACAGGTCCAACAAAACCGGTTCGTGACCTGACGCAACAACCGAGTCAGCGATGTAATCGATGCCGATTGGCGCAATGGGCGGCTTGATCGTGTTCGGATTGATCAACAAGACACGCATGCAACGGTTGCCGGACAAACGATGCCACAACCAGGCAATAGAGGAAACATAAACCGCGAGACCCTAAGCGCGGCGCAGCCACACCCAAACGCTCGAGGCGTAACCATCGCGCTGGTTGCAGTAATACCGCTGTGTCGCTCCGCGCTGAGCGGGGCGACTTCGTCGCCTTGGAGGGGAGATGCGAGTCGGATCAGCGGACGAACAGGTCGAAGGCAAAAATCACGAAGGATCTGCTGATCTGCGATTTCCGCGCAGATTCTCAAAAACAACAGCATGGGCAACGGCAAACAATTTACCTTGCGGGAAATTTGGGCTCGTGTATTTTGAAGCCTGTTTCCGGCACGCAGAAAAGGCCGGAGCTGTCGGTTGTGGGGTCGTAGCTCAGTTGGTAGAGCGTCTCGTTCGCAATGAGAAGGTCAGGGGTTCGACTCCCCTCGGCTCCACCAATTTAACAGCAGATTAGGGGCAGGAGGAGCCTGGCATCGCTGCTTAACAGGCCCGACCGGGGGAAGCCAGCCATGAGGCCGACGTCAAACGAGGTCACCTTGTACTCGATACCGGGCTGTGAGATGTGCCGACAGGCCCGGGAGTACCTTTTGAAACACCGTGTCCGGTTCCGCGAGGTCAACGTGCTTGTGCACCCGAAGGAAGTGCTCGAGTTTGTTAGCTTGTGCTGCCCTGTTTTTCCCATCATAGTCGTCGGCGACAAGTTCCTGGTCGGTTTTAGTCGGGCGCAGCTATTGCGCTTGCTGCGTGTGAGCCGTCGATGAAGAAGCCACAACAAAGCGCAGCCGTAACGGGATGGTTCCGTAGAAGTGACCGCGCAGGTTGCGAGGGGTTTCATTGCATCCCCATCGGCAAACCTGAGCTACGTCCGGCCAAAGCGTTGAACGATGGGAAAGTTTATGTTTGCTTCGCAAATCGTCGAAGGTAAAAGTTCAGAATTCCTGCTCATAACATGAAGAAAACTGCTTTTTTCGGTTGGCTGGCGCTGTCTCTCATCGCGAATTGTGCCGAGTTGCCTCAGTTGGTCATTCCCGAAGGCGTCGGCGTAAACATACATTTTACCCGCGGCCACACTGAGGACCTCGACATGATCGCCGCAGCCGGGTTCAAGTGGGTCCGGATGGATTTTGCATGGTCCGGCATCGAACGAACCAAAGGCATATATGATTGGTCGGCTTACGAAGAATTGACCGACAATATCGAGAAACGGGGACTGCGCGCCCTTTACATTCTCGACTACTCGAATCCTCTTTATGAGGAAACCGTCGTATCCAAGAACCCAATCACCGGACAAGAGAGCAAAGCCACCGCGTCACCGCAGAAACCAGAGAGCGTCGCAGCCTTTGCGCGCTGGGCCGCCGCTGCTGCTGTGCATTTCAGAGACCGAAATGTCATTTGGGAAATCTGGAACGAACCAAACATTTTCTTCTGGCAACCCAAACCCGACGTGCGCCAGTACTCGACGCTCGCTCTCGAGACCACACGTGCGATCAAGGAGGCAAATCCGAAATCGATTGTAGTAGGACCTGCAACATCCGAAGTGCCAATCAGGTTTCTCGAAGGCTGCTTCGAATATGGGCTGCTGGACGTCTTCGACGCCATCAGCGTTCATCCTTATCGTGACTATCGGAAACCGCCGGAAACGGCAGCGGAGGATTACGTCAAGCTGCGCGAGCTGATCCGCCGATACGCCAAGACAGAAGCCAAACAACGCATCCCCATCCTCAGCGGCGAATGGGGATATGCCACCCATTCGCGCGGTGTATCGCTGGATACTCAAGCCGCCTTTGCAGTGCGACAGCAATTGGCGAACCTGCTGGCCGAGGTTGCGTTGTCCATTTGGTACGACTGGAAAAACGACGGTCCGGACCCGGATGAACGGGAGCACAATTTCGGCGTGGTGACGGCAGATTTGAAAGCCAAGCCTGCATACACCGCCATCAAAACCCTCACAACAGAGCTGGCCGGGCATCGCATTGTGCGGCGAATCGACGTTGGCAACGCAAACGATTACGTCCTGCTGATGCTTGGGCCGGGGCAATCCCGCAAACTGGCGGCATGGACAACCGGCGATCGACACACGGTCTCTGTCAAAGCCCGGGTGGGCGACGGCGCAGAAATCTCCGGTGTAACAGGCCTTGGCGAAAAGGTCGCTGCGCAACACATTTCAGAGCGCAGTGAACCCGAATCCGGCGCCGGCCAATCGCCTGCGAACTCCAATCTGGCGTTCGGGCGTGAAAAGTTGGTGCTGGAGCTTGTTGCACTGCCCATGTACATTCGCCTGAACAACGCAGTTGTTCTCGAGTGAACCGGACGAAGAATCGGTGTCAATCACTTCGGCATGCGAACGTCGAATCGGTCGGTTGGGATTCCCAAAACCATGCGCGCGGTTGTGTACCGCGGGCCAAACGATCTGCGCGTCGAACAAATCCCGGTTCCGCGAATCAGGTCGGATGAACTTCTTGTGCGTGTGGGTGTTTGTGGCGTTTGCCCCACCGACATAAAGAAAGTGATTCATGGGACGGTACCGCCGCCGCGAATATTCGGCCATGAAACCGCCGGTGTGATTGTGCAGGTTGGATCGCGCGTGCGCCGATTCAGCGTGGGCGATCCTGTGGCACTGCATCATCACGTACCCTGCATGAACTGTCACATGTGCAGGCATGGCGCATTCGCCCAATGTCCGACTTACAAGCGCACAGGTGTCACCGCCGGATTCGAACCCGCAGGCGGTGGCTACGCCGAGTACGTTCGGGTGATGTCCACCGCCCTGCCGGGGGTTGTGCGGATTCCAAGACGAAACTCACTGATCGAAGGGGCAATGCTCGAACCAGTGAACACAGTCCTCAAGGCCGTCAAACGCCTCAAATTGTTGAAGGGCGACCACGTCCTTGTCGTCGGACAAGGGCCGATAGGACTGATGTTTACCCGGCTGCTTGCGTTGCTGGACGTCAAAGTCGGCGCCACTGATTTGATCCAAGACAGACTTGCTCGAGCAAGGTCGTTCGGGGCCAAGCGGGTGTGGCGAGGGGATGATCCCGGCCTTGCGAAAAAGATATTTCAATGGACCTCTGGACGTGGCGCTGACGCTGTCGTCCTCACGGTGCCAAGCGAACGTGTCGCATGCGAAGCAGTGAGCTGGATCCGCGGAGCCGGACAGGTCATGGTGTTCGGGCATACCAAGCGGGGCGCTCTTGCCGAGATCGATCTGGCGGCGGTTTGCGTGGACGAAAAGGATTTGATCGGCAGTTATTCTTCAGACATCCTGCTTCAAGACGAGGTCGCAGAACTGGTGTTTACACGGAAGCTGGATGTGCGTCGGTTGGTTACGCACCAGTATCCACTCACACAAACCGCGTCTGCGATAGCGCAAGCCGCTCAACCCACACCCGGCACTCTGAAAATCGTTGTGAACCACCAGATCGAAACGCCAGTGGCCGACGTTCGCCCGAACGACTCCACGAAATAAAAGTCGCCTTATGAAAGTCTTCACAAGATGCATGTGCATGGCAGCGATCGCAGCAATCATGCTGATTTGCACAGGCTGCGCTGCCCTCCTCCTTGGAGGGGCAGCGGCAGGCGGAGCCGGCGCGGTTGCCTACGTGCGCGGCGAGTTGCAAGCAACACTGGATGCTTCGTTGAGTGAGGCGTGCAAGGCGGTGGACAGCGCCGCCGCAGCTCTGTCGCTACGCTCGGAAACAGCAACAGAAGACGGGCTTCAATCCAAACGCCTTTTCCGCATGGCAAGTGGAAAGCGGGTGACAGTGAAGTTGAATCGAGTGACCGATCACACGACCGCAATTGGCATTCGCGTTGGCACATTTGGAGACCAGGCAGCTTCCCAGCAACTTTGGACAGAAATCCAAAAGCGCCTCTGAATGGCCAAACGGGACTGAATTTCAGTCTCCGCTTTTTCGAAAGCTTGCCGTTGGTCCGAACCTGGTCCGGTGGCGCGCGTCTCGGCTATCAAACCACGAATACCAGTTGAAGTTGGGCTCCGTTAGCCGAAATGGGGAAAAGAATGAGACTGGCTTTTGTTTTTTCGCCTCTTTTCGTTTTTTTTCGGCTGTCACCGAAAAATCACTTATCGACCTTTTCGGCTCGCCGAAAGAAGGAAAAGCGAACGAAAAAATGCGGTCGTCATATTGTTACTTCTTGCGGTTCTGCTCCGGCTCGGCGAGGACCATCGCGCTCACGACGCGATTGCTTTCTCCAACGCCCTGGGAGAACCCACGCCTTCTTTGGCCGCTCTCATTTTTCTGCTCCCCGTTTTCCTGCCAACGATTCTTCCGCCCTCCTTCCTTTCCTCGGCTGTCCTTGAGAATTCTATGTAGCACGAATCTGCGCAGCAATCGCAGATTCGCCAATATAGTACTCTACTGAACCGACACGGACAGTTTCTGGCCGCTTTCAACGGTCAGCGGTGTTAGGAAGTTTAATCGCACCCAGCCACCGCTCGTCTCGATTTGTGCTCCGCATTCGCTGCCTCCCACGTCAACGCGAGCCTGTTGAACCTGGCTGCTGACCGGCAAGGCAAACCGGCGAAGACGCAACCGGCCTTCAGCAACAGACACATCATTGCGCTGGGTTTGCCCGACGCGCTCCTGTGCCAGCACGCCCCACCCCTCGGTACCGCACCAAAAGGAGGCAAATCTCTCGGGTTTGTAACGCGGTTCGATCGTCAAATGGTATCGCGGGCCGTCATAATGCCAGCCGCTCAATGCAACAAGAAGCGACCATGAAGACATCGCTCGAGCGTAATGGCCGCCGCATTCGATTTCGTTCCACGGGTTCCGCATTATCGGCAGGCGCGGTATGCCGTCGTACCGTTCCCGGGCAGCTTTGACAATGGCGAGTCCCTCTTCGACAAGGCCTTCATGAATCATGTGGGCGGCCACTTGATACTCGATCCCGGTCCACACTTCATCCGAATAAAGCATGACATGGGGCGGGCGGCCGCCCTTCGGCCATGTGCAGATAATCAGCCCTTTGTCGCCCGCACCGGCAAATGCACGGGGCGCATGTCTCCATCCCGTGAGGTCCGTCTTGAAGTTGTATCGGAAGATGGATCGAAGTGCCGAAACAACCTTGTCCTTTGGGAGTACATAGCCGAGCCCGAGTTGATGCGCCCACCACTGGCCGATTAGCTGGTCGGACATGCAACCGGGGCCGACTTCTCCGGGCATCTTTTCGTAGCCGGGCAGATGCTGCTGGAAGTACTCGCCGTTCCAACACAGATCGATGAGGCTCTTTTGACCGCGCTCGAATATTTCGTGCCAGCGCTCGGCAGTGGCGGTGTCGCCGATTCTCCGCGCCCATGCTTCTCCGGCAAGAAGCGCAGCAAGATAGTAGCCGCTGATAAACGTGGTCACGCCGTGCAGAGCTTCGTCATACGTGTTCCATTGGTCGTCTTCGAGGTAACCCGCAGGCCGTCCGTTGTGTGATGAAGCGTCGCGCTGCACGAGGTATTCGACGGCTTTGCGCACCCGCGGCCAGTATTCCTCGAAGAACCGCTCATCGGTCGAGTTAAGGGCTTCGCGATAAGCTTTCAGCACGCAACTGGCGTGGCCATCTGCAAACGGCTGTTCGCCTGTTGGGCGGGGTGGCGACGGCACCTCGGTGCGGTTGTTGATACCGCCGTCCTCGCGTTGCTGATGTTTGAAATCGATCCTGCGCATTTCACGTTCGAGCTCGGGAAACAGATGCGCAAGGGACTGCTCATATCCCCAGACATGCGTGCAGGTGGGCTGACAGCATCCGTTCGATCCTTCCCAGCCATAAACATCGCCGTTCTCGATTTGAAAAACAACGCCCACGTGCCGGATCGTGGCTGCGTTCGCGCTGATGCAATCAAGCAACCACCAAGGCAATGTGCCGCTGTGGAACAGATGTTGGAATCGCTCGGTCTTCTGTTTTAGTGCAGGCCACGACGTGGCGGCGCTGCGCATGACCGTCCGTGCATCCTGCCATGTGGCCGCGTAATGGCATCCAATCCATTTGCCGGCATCGTTGTACTTGTTCGGGAAATGCCATGTAAGCATGAATGGCACTTCGACACTTTCCCCCGCCCGAATAAGGATGGAGGCTGCCATTGCGCCACGTGTGGTCTGCCCTTCCGGCGTGGGTGACGACGGCATTGCATTTGCCATTGGATCGAAAGCGCCATCAGAACTGAAGCGATCCCATGCACCGTCCCACGAACCAAACGAAACAAGAGCTGTCACCTGAGGAGTGTTCCCGGGTTTGCCGCCAGGCGTTTCTGAAGGCTGGCCCGTAAGAACACCCAGTCCGACCGTGCCGAATCCCATTGCCAACTGGTGCTGGCCCTGCATCCGAACAAAACGCACCCCCAACAGCGAACACAGGAATTCGTATGCGCGTTGGCGTGGCGCAACAAACCCCGCATCAGCAGGATCGAGAACCGGTCCTTGCACAACGGCCACTTTGCCCTTGCCCAAAGAACGAACAAACAGCTTGCGCCCGTCCGATCCCGCCTGCTCGGTCGAATCGGGTTGGAATGTCACACCGGCGAACTCGACGTGGGGCGCGCCTCGAGTGCCGGTGACACCTGCGCGAATGCCGCTGAATCGGATCGGCAACAGTTCTTCGAGCAGTTGGAACGTTGCACGGTTCGCCGGGTCATCCGAGAACACAATCTGGTCCACATTAATGTGGCCCCATGGGCCCTTCTGTTCATCCACTATCTGGATGCATGCTTCACGTCCGATAAACTCACGCACGTCCCAGATGGCAGGTTCAAGTTTTTCGTTGTTCTTGCCGGAGGTGGCGCGGACCACACGACCGTCAACAACGAGGCGGATTTGTGTGTTCGCATGACTGCCGCCACCGACAAGGAACCGAATATAGTTACGCTCGATCTTGAAAGTCCTGCTGATCAGTCGGCCTTCCGTGTCGTCTCCGCCGAGATACGTGTTAACCAACCCTTTCCCATGGAACCCAGTCACACGCTGCTGATTTGGCAACGTCCCACCCGCGGGCGAAGCCCCGAACGCCGAGCCTTCGACCTTCCAATCCCGATATCCTTGTTCGAAATCCTCGAACAAGATGTCCGGCCTTGAATCGACGCGTGCGATCGGTTTGCCATCTGTGAATGCCGCGTAAGCACGCAAAAGCGGCTGATCAACCCCGCCAAACACCAACACCGCTCCGGCATGAACAGCTTCTTCCGCGGCGCGCAGGACGGGCTCAGGGGTGTTTTCTGGTGCATCTTCGAACCAGATTATTGTCCGGGCCGGGTCCGCGACCTGTTTGACTTGAGATGCATCTGCCCCCAAAAAGGTCACCCTCAGTTCGCGGGGCCGATCGGTCGGGGGACTGTCCAGCTCCTTGAGGTTCGCACTGGCAAGTATGTCAACGGGCCGATCGATCGACGTAGCTTTGCCAGCCTCCGCTCTGAACAACAAACCTGCGAAAGCCTCCTCAGAGAAAGGTTCGTTCACATTCCAGCCGCAGCCGGGATGACGATTTTGTTCCATCGTACCGCGCGCGTCGTACCCGACAGGATTTTGCATGAAGGCGGC
>Ga0078972_1006253_pt1 | contig 28638 bp, 24 predicted proteins | sample YelNatPaOPGAMG01_FD_67568 | JGI IMG/M metagenome (GOLD analysis project Ga0078972, IMG submission 67568) | Hot spring thermophilic microbial communities from Obsidian Pool, Yellowstone National Park, USA - OP-RAMG-01 (SPADES assembly) (version 2) | ecosystem: Environmental > Aquatic > Thermal... | reverse complement strand
AGGCGGTTCAAAAAGAGAGGGATGAGCTGGTTGCGGCATGGGGTCAACCCCCTGCTCGAGCTTCGCTTGCTGAAACTCAATGGCGAGTGGGATGCTTACTGGCGCCAGAGGAAGGAGGAATTGGCTTGCTATGCAAATTAAATGCCATCACGGAAATAGAGATGCTTACAACAGAGGAATTGAATTTGATTTCAGGTGGGTTTTCTGATAAGAATTTGATTGGCAATCTCAATTAGATTGTTTTTAGCTTGCCGGACGGTGGATGGAAGAGTGAATTCAGAAAAGCAGAGTCTACTGGCCCTCATCGACCAATTCCGAGGTCAAAAAATCGTTGTCTGGGGTGATTTTATCCTGGACGAATATCTCTTTGGTACCACCCGTCGCATCTCTCGAGAAGCCCCGGTGCTTATAATTTCCTATGAGAAACAGGAATTTGCACCCGGAGGAGCTGGCAACTCTCTTCTCAACCTCAAGGCACTTGGCGCCAATCCCATTCCGGTGGGCGTTATTGGCGAGGACGAAGCGGGCGAAAAAATTCTCTCTCACCTTAAATCAAAGGGAATCCCGACTTCCTTTCTGCTCCGCCAGAGGAATTTTCGAACTCCGGTCAAAACCAGAATCTTAGCCGGGGAAGAGAATACTCGTCATCAACAGGTGCTCCGGATTGACCGCGAGGCCCAGGTCCCAGAAAAAGATGATTTGCTGCGCCGCCTCCTCAGTCGGTTAGAAAAGGCTTTGACAGGGGCGCAAGCGCTCTTAATTTCTGATTATAACTATCTCACGGTAAAGGTCAGGCTTTTTAGCCGCGTTTTAGCCGTCTGTCGTCGGGCCCGTATTCCGGTAACCCTCGATTCTCGTTTCCGCCTTCTTTCCTTCCGCGGGGTGACCATTGCCACTCCGAATGAACCAGAAGTGGAAGCCGCCCTTCATCTGGCCATAAACCAAGATCGAAAAATTCTGACCAAGGCTGGCCAGTTTCTCCTGCGCCGCTTAGCTTCTCAGGCCTTGCTGATTACTCGGGGCTCCCGAGGAATGGCCCTGTTTGAAAAAAACCGCCAGCCTTTTTTTATCCCGGTTTTTGGTTCAACCGACATTGTTGATGTCACGGGTGCTGGAGATACAGTTATCAGCATCGTCACCTTAGCTTTATCCGCTGGGGCCACCTTCAAGCAGGCCGCTCTTTTGGCTAATTATGGTGGCGGCCTGGTGGTGATGAAAAAAGGCACGGCGACTGTCTCGGTCGAAGAGCTTAAGGATGCCGTCGCTGCTTAAATCAGCCAAAATAAAATCCCTGCGCCGCTTAAAACAAATAGTGGCCGAAAGCAAACAAAGGGGCGAACGAATTGTCCTGGCCAATGGCTGCTTTGACCTGATTCACGCGGGTCATATCCGCTATCTCCAAGCGGCTAAAAGAATGGGCCACCGGCTTATCGTGGCCATAAACAGCGACCGCTCGGTTAGAGAAATAAAAGGTGTCGGGCGGCCTCTTCTACCGGCCAAAGAACGAGCCTTTATCCTCGCCTCTTTCTGGTTTGTTGACTATGTAACTATTTTTAACGAGAAGAGAGTGGATAAAGTTTTAGAAACTCTTCAGCCTGATATTCACGTCAAAGGTTCTGATTACCGACTCGAGACAGTCCCAGAGCGCGAGACGGCTAAGAGATTAGGAATAAAAGTGGCCATTGTTGGTGGCCCAAAGATTCGCTCCACCTCAACCGTCATTCAGGATGTCGCCAGAAAATTAGCGGCGAGAGAAAAGGTGGAAGCCTCCACAAGGAAAAATTCGCCAACAAGAGCCATAAAATAAAAAAATAGAATGAGCGACTTTCTTCTCATTCGCCTCAGCTCCCTTGGTGACATCATCCATACTCTACCGGCTTTCTCGGCCCTTCGGAAAACCTTTCTTGGGGCGAACATTACCTGGGCCGTGGAATCTCCGGGAAAAGAAATATTAGAGCTTGTCCCGGGAATAGACCAAATCCTGGTTTGCCGCAAAAATCCGCTGGCCGCTGGTTTCAGGACGCGAAAGAAAGCTACTATAGCCTTAGATTTTCAAGGCCTTCTCAAATCAGCGGTTCTGGCTTTTTTCTCCGGCGCTCACCGCCGCCTTGGGTTTAACCGACTCAACCTAAAAGAGCCGCTGGCCCGCTTTTTTTACACGGAGACTATCCCTCCGGTTGACGAATTTGCCCATCATGTCATTTATAAAAATCTTTGCCTTCTTGAACCCTTAGGAATTAAGCCAGAGCTGGGCACGAAATCTTTTGACTTTCCGCTTCTGATTCCCTCAGAACTGAAAAATCAAGTCCAGGAAAAGCTGGTGGTCAGCGGCTCTTCCGCTGGTCAGCCCCTGATAATTTTTAATGTTGGCGCCTCCTGGCCTTCCAAGCGGCTCTCTGCTCAATTTTGGGTTGAGGTAATCAACGGAACAAAAGAAAGGGTCGGTTCAGGAAAAAATCTTCTTCTGCTCTGGGGAAATGAGGAAGAGCTGAGCTTAGCTCAAGCTGTTCAGGAAAAAACAGACGTCTCTTTAATTCCTTTTTTATCCGTCAAAGAAGTGGTGGCTTTGCTTAGCTTAACCTCCTTATTGATTAGCGGGGACACTTTTGCCCTGCAAGTCGCGGGCGCTTTGAACATTCCTTGTGTCGGCCTTTTCGGCCCCACCAGCCCCATCCGAAACGGGCCTTTTCGGCCGCATGATGCTATAATTTACGCCGATGTCGATTGCAGCCCTTGCTACTACCGAACTTGTGCGGTGCCTCGTTGCTGGCAATCTATAGACCCACAAAAAGTTATCGACTCCATTGCCAATCAGGTTAAAACTTATGTCCGCGGTAATTAAGGTCATACTGAAACTGGCTCGCTGGCGGGTGCGAGCAGGCCTGCCTGCGGCTCTTTTAGTGCTCCTTTTCTCCCGGCCTAATTCGCTGACGATTTTTCTCGGCCTTTTTTTAAGCTTAAGCGGTCTCGCTCTCCGTGCCTGGGCAGCCGGTCATTTGCACAAAAACGCTTTCTTAGCCACGACCGGCCCTTATCGCTTCTCGAGGAATCCTCTTTATTTAGCCAATCTGGTTATTGGCCTCGGTCTGGCCGCGACGGCCAACTCACTTCCCAGCTGGCTTATTTTTCTTCTTTATTTCCTTCTTTTTTACCCGTCCACCATCATCGAGGAGCAACGCCGCATGGCCGAGCTCTTTCCTGAACAATACCATGAGTATGGCCGAAAAGTACCGCTTTTCTTCCCCAGCCTCAGACCCTCATTTCCTTCACCGCATAAGAAATTTCGGCTGGCCCTTTATTTTCAAAATAAAGAATATCGCGCCCTCATTGCTGTTTTGGGCTATTGGCTCCTTCTATTTATCCGCTGGCTTTGGCTAAAGGCATGAAGATTTTGGCTAAGGTCTTCCTATGCCCACTGCTCAAAGAATAGCAAAGGTCAAAAGCGTCCTCGACAGGCGCCAGCCAGACCTAAGAATCGTCATTGACCGCGTCTTGATTGCCCATAATGCCAGCGCTGTCCTCAGGACCTGTGATGCGGCTGGCATCCTTTATGTGGACCTCATTTCCCCTAATCCGGAAGCGCTGGCTATCAACCGAGCAATCTCAACCAAAGTGGAAAAATGGTTGGAGGTTTCCATTTATGAATCAGCCGAGGCCTGTCTCCGGCCACTAAAAGCTAAGGGCTTTCAGATAATCGCCACTCACCTCGGTCCTGATTCTCTTTCTTTCCGGGACGTTAATTATTCCCAGCCCACGGTTCTTGTCTTTGGCAGCGAGGCTGAAGGCGTCTCCACTTCGGTTCTGGAGTGGGCGGATAAAAAAATAAAAATTCCCATGTGGGGGATGGTTCAGAGCCTTAATCTGTCTGTCTCCGTGGGCATTGTGCTCTATGAAGCCCTCCGGCAGAGAGAGGCTACGGGCTATTTTGACCAGGCTCGACTGCCTCTGGATGAATATCAACGTTTGCTGGAGAAATGGCTGAAATTAAAAGAAATTGATGAGACTAAATAAATTAAGGCTCCCTAACAAGCATGAAAAGAAGGAGAGGGTGAGCGGCAGCTCATCCCTCCCCTAAGGAATGAACAGAAGCCTTTTCTGGCCAGCTTTAATCAAGACCTTGCCCGGTGTATTTAAGATTTTCTTGTCAATTTCGCCATCAGCAAACAATTAGTTTCTTCTTGGCCATTTCCTTTATTTTTTCCTGATACTCCTTGGCTTTCTCCTGATATTCTTTAAGCCGCAAACTATATTCCTGCTTCCAGCGTTCCATTTCTTCGGTTATCCTTTTCCAGTTTTCCTTAACCCGAGCTGACTGCTCCTGCTGAATTTTTCTCATCCCTTCCTGTAGTTGCTGGCTCTGTCTCTCTAAATCGCTCCAGAATTTATTCCACTCCGGCGCGCTAAAACTCAGCCCCCTTTCTTCTTCCTCAATTTCCACCTCTAAGCTTAGAGGCTTGCGGTCCCGAACTATTTCCAGTTGAACTTTGTCGCCCTTTTTCTTGCGCTGAATCAGCGAGCTAAGTTGGTCCACCGTTTCCACTGTTTGACCGTCGGCGCGGACAATAACATCTCCCACCTTTACCCCAGCCCGCTCCGCCGGCGAATCTTTTTCGATGCGGGTCACAAGTAAGCCGCGACCTTCCTTAACGCCAAAATAATTAGCCAGCTCTGAGCCAATTTCTTCAGGGTAGATGCCGATAAACCGACGTCGCTCCAGAATGCGCGGCCATTCCGATGGTCGGGCCGGGCGTTCCGGCGGAACCGCCGGCCAGGAGCGGAAGAATTCAGGCAGCCGCAGTTCGAGTTCACGGCGAGCTTCTTCTTCAGGATAGGCGCCCAGTTTTGCCTTAATCTCTTGCGTTTTGCCGTTCCTTTCGATTTCCAGCCGCACTTCTTCTCCTGGCCGGTGATTCCTGATTTCTCGGGCCAGGTAATCACCGTCCCTGACTTCTCGGCCATTTATCTTGAGAATGACATCACCTTCCCTCAACCCCGCCTCTTCGGCAGGGCTTTTTCTGATGACGTTAGTGACTCTTACTCGGCCGTTGCTATCTTCCTCGAGGGAAACACCTAACCAGCCTCGCTCTGTCCTTCCTTTCTCCCTTATTTCGGCCGCGATTTTTTTAACCAGCTCGACAGGAACGGCTAAGGCTAAACCCGAGGCCGGTGTCTCACCTCGACCCAAGACATAGCCTGAACCAACGACCTCCCTTTCCCGAAATTCGAAAACCACCGGCCCGCCCTCAGCATAGGGCCCGCGGAGCAAGCCCAACATCTCGCCTTTCCGGTTGACAACCGGGCTGCCACTGGCACCAGGGAGAACAGAAACATTTAACCTCAGCCTGTCCTCGGAAACCGAAGAAATGATTCCCTGCGTAATAGCTGGCGTATCTTCAGGCGAAATACTGATTACCGCTACCCAGGCGCCGGCCACAGCCTCTTTACTGCTTGCCATGGCCAGGGGCGGCAAGCCCTTTTCTTTTATTTGGAGAAGAGCCAAGCGAGTAACCGGGTCAAAACCTGCGTATTTGGCTTCATAGGTACGCCCGTCGTTAGCCTTGACGGTTATTTTCTCCTGGCGGGGCGAAATAAGAGCGGTGGTCACAATTGAACCTTCTCGGTCAATCACTACCCCTGTAGCCACTCTCTTTAGACCGTCGGCTACCTCCACTTTTACTACAGAAGGAGCGACTTTCTTTAAAACATCCGCAGCCTCTTCGGCGTCGACGTTAGTTGCTTTTAATTGGCCTGGGAAAGGGCTGAACAAGAGACCGAAGGCTATTATTCCGATAGAAAAAATAAATAATTGGCTCCTCTTATTCTTTTGCTTTGAGTTTTGGCTCATTAGCTTCACCTCCTTAATAAATAACCTCATGGAGGAACCGGTCGTTGACTGGTTCCAGAAGATAAATAACCTTAGGGCCTTGAGAACCAGCCGCTTCCTCCCGGAAATCAACGGGCTCGGTTAAGGTCAATATCGACGGGCCAGTCGGCATAAGAGGGGATTGGGTGGAAGCAACTTTTCCCTCTGGTCCCTGATTTATCCTTGTCAGCCGAGGATAGAGAAGGAGCCCAGCCACCAAGACAACCACGAAGAGTGCGGCCGCCCCGACGAAGGACCACTGCCTAAAAATTTTAGCTGGCCAAAATAACGGTTGGAGCTTTTTCTTTTTCTTGGCCGCCACCGCATTTAAAACGCGCTGCTCAAAGTCGGGTGGAGCCGTCACTCTTGGCAAATGATTTTTTAGGTTAATTTCATCCATTTTCATTTCTCCCCTATGGCCGCTTCCAGACGGCGTTTCAAAATATGGCGAGCTCGGCTAATCCGAGCCTTGATCGTTCCCACTGGCCGGCCGAGCATCTGGGCTATCTCCTCTTGAGAAAATCCCTCGATATCCTTGAGGAGAAGAGGAAGGCGGTAATGAGAGGGCAATTCGGCCAAGGCCACCTGGAGATTACGGCTGAGACCGCTTTCTGGCGGGTCATAGCTAATTCCCTCTCCCGCCAGTTCAGGGGCCGCTTCTTCGAGGGAAATAACATTCATTTTTCTTCTTTTTTTGGCCTCTGATTTTGCTAAGTTAGAGGCAATAGTGAAAATCCAGGAGGAAAGAGGGGCGATCGGCCGGTACTGATGAGCCCGGAAATAAACCCGGACAAAGGTTTCTTGAGCTAAGTCAACTGCTCGTTCGTAATCACCTGTGGCTTGGTAAAGGAAATTGACTATCCTATCCTTGTAGATTTTCATGAGAGAAGCAAAGGCCACCTCGTCTCCTTCTTTGACGCGCTCCATTAGCTCCTGTTCATCCATCTCTCATAACCTTAAAACCAGGCTCAGCCCCAATTGGTTGCACTCCTATTGTACCAGAAAAATGATAGCCTAAGTCTTGCCTCTTGGTCAGGTCCTCTCAAACTAATAGTTAGGGGCTCGCAGGAGGTCATCAGCCTATTTCGTCCATCTGTGGACATAGGGAACAACAAGCTGCTCTGGGAGAGGGTGATATTCATGGGGGCTCAACCTATTACGACCATCTGTGGGCATAATGAACAACAAGGGCATAGTTTAAGCAAGTCTAAATTAGACAGACCTATCCTGGGTTAAAAAGAGGTTCATCTCCCGATTAGTCGATAAAAAACTGGACAATTTATTGCGTAGCTAAAAGATTTTATCGGGGTAAAGAAGAGGTTTAAGGCCAAAATATCCAAGCCAGAATGTAAAGAAAACATTTTCTTTGGTTTGAAAAATATCATGACAGAAAGAGGAAGTTAAGCATTCCATGCCCTTTCCCCAGGTCGCATTTTCATCAACTGAACTGGATAAGAACTAAAAAAGGGACTCTTATCTTGCCCAAATTTCGGAGGAGAACGAAGGAAAACTCTTTTTTCCTTTATTTTGCGAGCCATGAATAGATTGCGCTTGACAAGGAAAGCTGTGCGGGGAAAGGACTTGACGCCAGAATCCCGGACTCATATACTACTTTGGTCGCAGTTATAATTATTTAGTTTTTTGACAGCAGCAGCTCCGAGTCAGCTGACCTAAGGCTTTTTTAGCTATGGTCGCTGGCCGATAGGGTTTGGTTGGAAACGACCCAAGCCTCCCGCTCAGGAAAGGAGTTCGCAATGAAAACAAGGGCATGCTTTCCGGGTGGAAGGCATGCCCTTTTTGTTTTCTGCTTCAAAATAAAAAGGCGAGGAAATGTTTTTAAATCAGGTAAATGAGTAAACTGGCACCAATTCTTAAACTGGCACCAATTTTTATGATATTAATAATTACAACCTTCCTCGCTTGGGGTGTCAGCCGGCCGGCTTCTCTCTTGACCACTTCCTCCGGAATAATCTTGGCTACCACCACCAGCCTCTATGATAGCGGTTTACTGGACCAGCTTCTTTTCGCCTTCGAAAAGCACGCAGGAATTAGAGTCAAGCCAATCGCTGTCGGCACGGGTGAAGCCTTGAAGTTAGGTCAAAAGGGCGAGGCCGACTTGCTCCTGGTTCACGCTCCAGAGCTCGAGAATCAGTTCATGGCCTATGGCTATGGCCTTCGCCGCGAAGAACTCATGACCTCTGAATTTGTTCTGGTTGGCCCAGCTGATGACCCGGCAAAAGTCAAAGGCCTTTCCTTCCCCCAAGCGCTGAGTAAAATTGCTCAATCCAAGGCTTTCTTTGTCAGTCGCGGGGACAATTCTGGAACCCACTTCCTGGAGGAAAGAGTCTGGAAGGAAGTCGGTTTTAAGCCCGCGGGCAAGTGGTATCTGCAGACCGGTCAAGGAATGGCCGAAACGCTCTTCATAGGTTCAGAAAAACAGGCTTATCTTTTGACTGACTATCCAACTTATGCCCGGTTAAAACCAGTTTTAAAGCTAAAAATTCTTTGTCGCGACGAAAACTATCTAAATGTTTATTCGGTCATCTTAGTCAAGACAAAAAATAACCAGGGTCAAAGGGAGGCAGCAGAACGCCTGCTCGAATACCTTTTAAGCCCAGAGGCAAAGCAGATAATCGTTGCCTTTGGTCGGAAAAATAACGAGACTGAAGGCCTTTTCCGTGTAATTCAACCCCACGAAAAATGAGCCCATTAAAAATGAAAAATAATTGGGGATAGGTCAGGTAATGGTCAGTTTCTCAGAAATATGGCCCATAATCAGGCTCACTCTGATAGTTTCTGGGTTATCCACCTTCATTGCCTTCATCCTGGCCCTGCCCGCGGCCTTTTTCCTCTACCTAAATCAATTCCCGGGGAGAAAACTAATTCTTTCCTTAATTCATACTGGTATGGGTTTGCCGCCAGTTGTTGTCGGGCTTTTCGTGGCTCTCTTCCTCTGGCGGAGCGGTCCGCTGGGCTCGCTAAATTTGATGTACACGCCAGCGGCCATAGTCATAGCCCAGGTTATTTTAGCCTGGCCAATAATCGCTGGCCTCTCTTTATCTGCTCTGGAACAGGTTGACCCCGCGCTCCTCATTCAGGCTAAGGCTCTGGGCGCTTCTCCCACCCAGCTCCTCTGGACTCTTTTTTGTGAAGCCCGCTTAGGCCAAATCTCCGGAATAATTGCCGCCTTTGGCGCTGTCATTTCTGAAGTGGGAGCAGTGCTTATGGTTGGCGGCAACCTCAAAGGTCACACTCGTGTCTTGACCACCGCCATCCTTCAAGAAACCCGGCTGGGCCATTTCCGTTTAGCCCTCATTTTGGCTTTGACCCTGATAATTATTAGTTTTGCTATTAATTGGTGTCTCACCTCCTGGCAACAAAAGGGAATTAACCGATGGCGACAACCGAGCTGGAAATAAAAAATTTAACCCATTTTTACGACGGGCAGAAAATTCTAAATATCCCCTATTTGCCGGTTCAAGCGAAAGAATGCTTGGTAATTTTCGGCCCAAACGGAGCGGGAAAGAGCACCTTACTGCGTATTGCCTCTTTGCTGGAGAAGCCAAGTCAAGGAGAAATCTATCACCGCGGCGTTCTCGTCCCACTGCCGGCACCCCTTAGCTTGCGTCGTCGCTTGGTTCACCTTCTGGACCGGCCCCTTTTTTTCCGCGGCCCAGTGCGCGATAACCTGCTCTACGGCTTAAAAATCAGGGGAATTGGCCACAAAGAGCAACAAAAAAGGCTGGCTGAAATCAGCGCGCAATTCAAACTTGAGCCTTATCTTGAACGCCAGCCAGACGAACTTTCAGCGGGAGAGAAACAGCGGGTTAATTTAGCGCGGGCTTTTATCCTTCAACCAGACATCCTTTTCTTGGATGAACCTCTGGCTAATCTCGACGTCCGCACCCGGGAAGAAATCTTAGTTGAATTTAAGCAAATAAGGAAGGAAAAAGGACAGACGGCCCTGCTTGTAACCCATAACCGCGAGGAAGCCGCTTATCTGGCTGACCGAATGGCAGTGCTGGTTAACGGAGAAATCGTCCAATCCGGAAAGCCAGAAGAGGTCTTTGCGAGCCCGGCCACAGTTGAGGTGGCCCATTTAATGGGGCAAGAGACTCTGGTAGAAGGAACGGTAGTTGGCCAGGAGAAGGGCCTGTTAAAGGTGGCCTTGGCCAATCACTTCCTCTATACCCTGGGAACTTGCTCCCCGGGGGAGAAGGTAACTGTTATTTTCAGGCCAGAAGAAGTTATCTTGGCTCCAGAAAAACCTGAAAGCAGTGTCCGCAACTGGTTTCACGGTTTAATCACGGAAATCAAGGCCCTGGATAAGCTGGTTCTGGTCAGTCTGGACTGCGGTTTCAAGCTTAAGGCCTACCTTAGTCGACCGGCTTTAGAAGAATTAAAAGTGAGCGTTGGCCGAAAATTTTGGGCCGGAGTCAAAGCTACCTCACTTTCTATCAAGCCGTTTAAAGATGGTCCGCAAAATGAAACAACCCAGCTTAAAAGAATTTTATAAAATTTTATAAAGGACAATAGAGATGATGGCCTTTGAAAAAGCTCGCCAATTAGTTCTCGAGCAAGCGACGCCCTTAGGTCGAGAGAAGATAAGAATCGAAGCGGCCTTACGACGGGTCGCCGCCTACGAAATCAAAGCCAAAATTCCTTTGCCCCCCTTCACTAATTCTGCCGTTGATGGCTACGCTTTAAGAAGCGAAGATACTCAAGCCCTAAGGGCCGCCAGTCCGACTTCTTTCGTCCAGCTTAGACTCTTGGCTGAACAAAGAGCCGGCGCTTTCTTTAAAGGCTGGGTCAAGCCGGGCACGGCCTTAAAATTGATGACGGGAGCGTCGGTGCCTCGCGGGGCTGACGCTGTTATTCCCCGAGAGGAAGTGGAGGCTGGGGCGAATCATATCAGGGTAAAAAGAGAGGTAAAGAAAGGGGAAAATATTCGCCTGGCCGGAGAAGACATAAGGCCTGGCCAAACCATCATCCAGCCCGGCACTTGTCTTCAGCCAGCTCATCTCGCTCTCATGGCCGCCGCCGGTTGGAAGGAAATCTCAGTTTATCGTCAGCCTAAGGTTACTGTCATTATCACCGGAGATGAGCTTTGTCCTCCTGGCGAGCCTTTAAAAAAAGGCCAAATCTATGATTCTAATTCCACCCTGCTTCAGGCCTTAATTAAAACGACCGAAGCGGAGCTAATCGCCCTCAAGAGAGTTAAAGATAACCTCGCTTCGCTCACCTCAGCCCTCAAAAAGGCTATTTTGGCCTCTGACATCATCCTCACTTCAGGCGGAGTTTCGGTTGGTGATTATGATTTAGTCCGGGTGGCGGCCCAAAAACTTTCTGGCCGACAAATCTTCTGGCAAGTGGCCCAGAAACCAGCCAAACCCTTGGCTTTCTATCTTTTCCGTCATAATCGAAATAAAGTTTTTTTATTTGGTTTACCAGGGAATCCAGGCGCGGTGGCCGTGGCCTTTGAAGAGTATGTACGCCCCTTTATTAAAAAAATGATGGGAAGAAGTGATTTTTTGCCTCGAGAGATAGAAGCCACGCTCACCCACGCCGTCAAAAAAAAGAAAGGCCGGCTGAATTTCTTGCGTGTTAGGCTCCAGTTAAGCGGCGGAGATTGGCGGGCGACGTCAGCCGGAGCCCAGGAGTCAGGAATAATTTCAAGCCTAACCGAAACCCACGGCTTAGCTCTAATTCCAGCAGAAAGCGATTTTTTGCCGGAAGGAACGAAAGTTAAGGTTCACCTCCTGGAATGGTAGGCCAGATAAATAAGCGGAGAAGCAGCCGATGAAAGACCAGTTCAACCGGTCAATCAATTACATGAGGCTCTCGATCACTGACCGCTGCAACCTGCGTTGCTTTTACTGCCGGCCCAGCAATGAGACCGATTTTTTACCTTCCGAGGAAATTCTCTCTTACGAAGAGCTGCTTCGGCTGGTCCGCATCGCCTTAAATATCGGTATCACCCGTTTTCGCCTTACCGGGGGAGAACCGCTTCTCCGGCCTGGACTGGCCGAGTTTGTGGCTCAAATCGCCGCCATCCCCGGTATCGAAGACTTATCTCTGACCACTAACGGTCTTCGCCTTCAAGACAGCTTGGAGAAACTCTGGCAAGCCGGACTTAGAAGAATAAATATCTCGCTGGATACTCTGGACAGAAAAAAATACGCTGCCATCACCGGAAGCGATAGCTTAGAAGAAGTTCTTCCCAGCATTAAACAAGCTTTAAAAGTCGGTTTTGACCCAGTTAAGATTAACGTGGTCCTGCTCAAAGGCGTAAACGAGGATATAACCGACTTTGTCCGCTTAGCCTTTGACTGGCCGCTTCACATTCGCTTCATTGAGCTAATGGAATTTTCGCCTGTCGATGGCTATTTTCTTTCGGCCGAGACGGTTTTAGAAAAATTAAGGCAGAAAGGTCAATTAAAATTAATTCAGCTTCCCGGTTCTGGGCCGGCTCGCTATTACCAACTTGAGGGGATGAAGGGAAGTCTCGGTTTTATTACCCCTTACAGCCATCATTTCTGTCTCGGCTGTAACCGGTTGCGAATTTCCGCCAAGGGGGAACTCCGAACATGTCTTTTTGCCGCCAAAACTTATGATTTAAGAAGCCTGCTGCGAAACGGGGCCTCGAACGAAACAATTAAAGAATTTTTGTTGGCTGCTTTGGCGGAAAAACCAGCCAGCTGGCGGCAAGCCAAGAAAACCATAAAAAAACAGGGGCTCAGGGAAATTGGCGGCTAAGAGTCATTGAAAGGGGATATAAATGAAGCCCAAAAAATCAAGGGAGCAAGGCAAGAAAAGTCAGAGGAGCCGGCTGTCGGCCTGGCTTAAAGAGGCCGCAAAAAGACCAGCCACAAATTCTACCGTTAAAAGTCGGCTGCAAGCCTCTGAGCTCTCCATGGTCGATGTCGGGGCTAAGGAAGAAACATGGCGGACAGCCGAAGCCCAAGCAAAAGTTATCATGTCCCCCAAAACCCTCGACCTGATTCTCAAGAATAAGCTGCCCAAGGGCAATGTCTTGGTTGCGGCTAAATTAGCCGGCATCCAGGCCGCAAAAAAAACTGCCGACCTAATTCCCCTCTGTCATCCCTTGAGATTAACCTCAATTCAAGTAGAAATCATCCCGCAAGTGGAGGAAAAGGCAATTTTAGTTATTTCTCGAGTCAGCGCCCTTGAGCGCACCGGAGTGGAAATGGAAGCCCTGACCGCGGCCGCCTCCGCCTGTTTAACCATCTATGATATGGCCAAAGCCTTTGACCGGAGGATGGTGATTACCGACCTCCATCTTTTAACCAAAACAGGAGGTAAGAGTGGCTCTTTCCGATGGTGAAAAAGCCAAGACCGGCCGAATTATCTCGGTCAACATCAGCCGGAAAAAAAGCGTTCGCAAGATTCCGCAGCCAGAAGCAATAATCATCGCTAACTATGGTCTGGAGGGAGACTGCCATGCTGGTTCAGGCCATCGTCAAGTGAGTCTTTTGGCCATAGAAAGCATCGAAAAAATGAGACACCTGGGGCTTAAAGTTGGACCAGGCGATTTTGCCGAAAACATCACCACCTCCGGCCTCGAATTGCCGCTGCTTCCCGTCGGGACGATTTTAGAGATAGGTCCCGAGGTAGTGCTTGAAGTCAGCCAAATTGGCAAGGTTTGCCATACAAAGTGCGCGATTTTTCGGCAGGTCGGCCAGTGTGTAATGCCTGAAGAAGGTATTTTCGGCCGAGTCCTTAAGGGGGGCAAAATTAAACCAGGAGATTCAATCTATGTCCGAAAGCAAGAATGACCAATTCCCAGCGTTAACACTGGCTATTCTCACTATCTCCGACCGGTCTTTTCGAGGCGAAAGAGAAGACCGAACCGGGCCAGAACTGAAGGCTTTTATTGAAGGAAGGGGGGCAAAGGTGGTGGAGCTGGCCGTGCTTCCCGATGATAAAGACCTGATTAAGCAACATTTAATAGCCCTTTGTGACCGTCCTGATTCACCTGAAATCATTCTCACTGCCGGCGGCACTGGGCTTGGACCGAGAGATGTAACCCCAGAGGCAACCAAGGATATCTTGGACAAAGAAGTTCCCGGGCTAGCCGAGGCTATGCGGGCTCAAAGCCTGAAGTTAACGCCTGCAGCTATGCTCAGTCGGGCAATAGCTGGGATTAGAAAGAAAACCCTGATAATCAATCTCCCCGGAAGCCCCAAAGGAGCCAGGGAAAACCTGGAAGCGGTGATGCCAGCTTTACCGCACGCCGTAGAAATAATTAGGTCTAAGATTAATGACTGTCAGCAATCATCCACCAAGAGGTGATATGATTAACCAAAATTATCGTTCTCATATCCCTGACCTATTCCTAAGACCAGCCAAAATAAAACGGAAAGGAGCCAAATTTGCGAAGCGATTTTAAAGCGGACGAAAAATGCTTATTCCTAAGAATCTTAGATTTAGGAAAAGGGTGGCGAAAAAAACCCAGAGCCAATTCTTTACAGCCAGCGCAAGCCTAAAAAGCGAGGCCAGGATTGGTGAATCGAGATTTATCGACCAAAAAGGAGAAATGAATGAAAATAGTAGGTATCGTCGGGCCAGCCGAGAGCGGCAAGACAAACCTCATTATATCTTTGATCCAGGAGCTAAAATCACGAGGCCGGAAATGCGGTGTCCTAAAAAGAGCTGACCATCCTATAGAATTAGACGTGGAAGAGAAAGATTCCTATCGCCTTCAGGCTGGAGGCGCCGAACAAGTGGCTGTTCTAACCCCAGAAAAATTCTTTTTAATAAAAAAAGGCCACCAGAAAGATTCCTGGCTAAGCTTAGGGCTGGAATACTTTGCTTCCGTCGACATCCTATTCATTGAGGGTGGGAAGAGGGAGATTGGTTTGAAGAAAGTTCTCGTCGCCACGAAACCAGAAGATATAAACCTCCTTCCCGATAAAGAAGACCTCATCGCTCTTGTTTGCGAAAAAGAATTTACCTCGGCTTTTCCCGTCTTTCGTCCCCATCAAGCCCGAGAATTAGCCGATTATCTTTGGAATTCAGTTCCGCCGCTTGAGCCGCTGGTATATCTCCAAGTGGACGGTACAGCTATTCCGTTAAATCCCTTCGTCGCAAGCATGTTTCAAGAAATCATTACCGCTATGCTTCGTCCGCTTAAAGGTATCCCCGAATCTCCCCATACTATTTGCGTTACTCTGAAAAAATAAGAGGCATCCCCTCTGTCCGATTTAAGCTCACATCTTGTTGGAGGGAGGGACTCGCGCAAAGGGCAAATCGAAGGAAATATGAAATTTTACCCGGGCCGGATGTGTATCTCAAATTAAAAACACGATTTATTCTTATCTTAACCTTTAAGGAGGCCCAGATAAGGCTTTATGAGGCCTGGCTTTTTCCCAGATAGAATAGTTCTTGGAACCGAAAAACCCAAGATATTCATGAAAAAAAGCCCTGAAAGGACCATACATTTTAAGCACGAGCCAGAAGACGCTGGACTTAGAGCCCACATAGTTGTCGCTACTTTTGGGCCATTTTAATTACTTCAAATCAGCTAAACAAAAAGATAAGAGGACTAAAAAAGAAGGTTTCAAGGCAGGTCTTGCTGCGACCACTGACCATCCACGAGCCGCCACATCTGGCCGTTGGGGTTTTTGGCCCGCAGCTCAGGCGGCAGGCGGTGTTCCGGGACGTTATCGTAGCAGTGGCGGGCAGCAAAACGAAGAAAAGACGTGGGTATGCCCACTGAGGTAAAGTGAGGATGACCGGTAGCCGGATAGGGTCCACCATGATGCATGGCCGGGGTAACAGCCACCCCTGTGGGCATTTTATTATTAAGCAACCTTCCGACTTTAAGCCTCAGGATTGGTTCGAGAAGAGCATAGACCTTTTCATCCGCTTCGGCTTCGGAAACAAAAATAGAAGCAGTTAAATTGCCTTCCAGAGCAGAAGCCACTCTTATCATTTCCTCAATGTCTGCGGCTAAAACCGCTAAGGTCAACGGACCGAAAGCCTCGGTCTGAAAAACCTGAGGTTGTTTTAAAAATACCTGGCCGTCGAGGCGAAAAAGCGTTGGCGAAAAACGGAAACCTGGGCCGGGCAGTTTATTGCCTCCAATCATTAATTCCGCCCCACTCTGCTTGAGTTGAGCCACCTCATGACTTAACCTTTCCAGCACCTGAGGCGACAAAAGGTAACCGCCCGGAGCACTTTTGAATATTTCTTTCAAATAACCCAAAAACTCGCGGCCGGCTTCATCGGCCTTAAAGACAATCAACCCGGGCTTGGTGCAAAACTGACCTTCACCCAAGGTACAGGAGGCAAAAAGCTCCGAGGCCAGGGCTTGAGCCTTTTCTCTGAGTAAACCGGGCAACACAAAAACCGGGTTAACGCTACTTAACTCACAATAAACCAATTTGCCAGCCTTCTCCCCTATTTCTTTAATCTTAAGCCCGGCTTGTCTACTCCCCGTAAATGCAACAGCGGCAATAGCTGCATGAGATATAAGCTTAAACCCATCGTCAGGACTAAAGTGATAGAGCATTTGAACTGAGGCAAGAGGCAGGCCAGCTAATTTAAGGGCCTCTAAAGCAGCTTCAGCCAGCAATTTGGTCGTTCCCGGATGTCCCGGATTGGCCTTACAAATCACCGGATTACCCACAGCCAGAGCACTGACAAAATCTCCTCCGCCAACGGAGTTAAAAGCCAGCGGAAAGTTATTGGGACTAAAAATTACTACCGCGCCACCCAAGGGACCATATTTCGCTCTAATATTGAGCTTGGTATCAATTGTCGCTTGACACCAAGAGCCTTCCTCAAGGCTGCGGCCGGCCTGGCGAATTTGATTGACCATCCGCGGCCATTCCACGGAATTTAACCTTGGCTCTAAGGGCAGGCCAGTCTCCAAATGAGCTTGGAAGATAACCTCTTGCCTTTTTTTCTCCAGTAAATCAGCCAAGATATGAAAAAACTTAGCGCGTATTGCTGCCGGGGTTTGAGCCAAAGATAGGACCGCTGGCTGGCAAGCTTCTATGGCCTTGGCCAAGTCTGCCCAGGAGGAAACAGGAAAGAAGCGGTCCATCTTTTCGCCCTTAGCTGGATTCCAAGCCTGAAAGGTTTCCTGGAAACAGGCGGTTTGCCATTGACCCCCAATTAATAGCGGCTCGACCGTTTTAGCCATTTTTTCCCCTATTCCGGGTTAGAATTCTTTCCATAAATAGTTTAAATAAAAAAGATAATTTTTTCTCCTTTTGCCGCGGCTTGTTCTGATTTTTTAGAAGTCAGATTAGAATCACAAGAAACCAGCTCTTACTCTTACTTAGCCGCCTGAATAAAGCGGAGAGATGACGATGCGGTCGCCGTCTTCCAGCTTTTCCGCGGGAGCCACGGCCCGGCCATTTCGGGTAATCACTCGAGGTCGAGTGGGGTCTAAATTTATCGCCGCACACAATCCATCAACCGTTGTTCCCTCGGGCAGGGTTAACTCCTTCTCAGAGAAACCAAGCTTATAAACAAACGGTCCAATTAGCTTAACGGTAATTTTTATCATTCCAGCTGAGTATATTTCTTGACTTCGGCCGCTTCTTCTATTAAACCCAGCTCTTCGGCTGTTTTTTGCGTCGGAATGCCGCGGCTATCCCATCTCCTTTGTTCATAATAATAATCAAGAAGACGGTCGTATTTATCCAGCTCGAGCACGCGGCCAGCGATTGGCCCTTCTTTGTCAGCATTATCGGGGTCGAACCAAACCATCGGGGGATAATCCATCTTCCGGTTCCACGCCGGGAATTCCCTCACCCAGAAGAATTTCATCAAAGAATAAATCCGGTCAGCCACCTTCCAGAAATCTTCCACGCTCCAATTAAGCCCGGTGACTTTATTAAAATAAAGGGCATAATTTTTTACATCCCAGCCGAGCTCAATCCAGGGAAAACGGCAGGCGACGATAAACTCAAACAGACCACCTCTTATTCTTTGGAGCTCAATAACTTTGGCCGCCTTTTCTGGCCCGTAGGAATCGCGGGCGGTCTGCTTGATTTCAAAGGTAATGACCCAGCTTTCCTTATGGTGGGCGCCGATGGGGCTTGTGCCATAAGCGAGGGCCATTCCGGGAATGAATTTGCAGTTATAGGCTGAAATCTCCATCCCCTTGACGTGCATGGCGTAAGCCTCAGAGCCATGGCCAATTCGCCGGGACATCCTCATAGAGCCATCGGCCAACATATTGCCCAACTTGCCTTCTCGAAGGGCCGCCAAACGCAGCAATTCCTTAGCCTTTTCGGCGTCGCCGAAACGAAAATCGCCCTCAATAGCGCCGTGGTCAATGGCATCAGCATAAAAAGCCAAAGTCCCGCCCGCGGAAATGGTATCCAAGCCATAATCGTCGCAGAGATAATTGAGGGAGGCAACTTGGTCCAGTTCAAAAATTTCTAAGTTGCTACCGAGAAGGCCGATGTTTTCATAGTCAAGCTCTGATTTTCTACCCTCATGGTCAAGGATTGTTATACCGCAGCGCATCGTGCAGTTAGGGCAGCCATACGTAGCCACACGCGCCGCATTTAATCTTTCACCGTCGATTTTCCAGGCGTCAGGGTGATGGGTTTTTCTCATATTTCTCACGGGAAGCGCGGCCACCTCGTTACACCAGGCTAAAACGCCTGTTGTGCCTTGCAGAGACCACCCTGTTTCTTTATCTATCTGTTGGACTTTACGCAGGTCATCGCGGCCCAAGACCTTCATGCCTTCAGGGTCGGCCACCGGAATTGGTTTGCTGCCCTTGACGACAATGGCCTTAAGCTTTTTCGACCCCATGACAGCACCCATCCCTGGCCGGCCTCCAGCCCTACCCTCCAGGCTACGAACCATGGCATACAGGTTAAGATTCTCGCCACCCTGGCCAATAGAAAGAATGCCCGCTCCTTTACCATATTTCCCGTAAAGCCATTCTTGAGTCTCGTAGGTTCCCTTTCCCCAGATTTCATGGGCTGGCAAGAATTCTACTTTGTCATCTTCGATATAAAGATAAGTTGGCTTGTTGGCCTGGCCCTCGATAATGATGACATCATAGCCAGCTTTCCTCATCTGCTCTGTAACCCTGGTGCCGAGATTGCCGTCACCATAGCCACCAGTTAGAGGCGATTTAGCGGCGACGACAGTCTTACCCGTATTCGGAGCCGGAATACCCGCAATCGGCCCGACCGCCACAATGAACTTATTTTCAGGGCCGAGGGGGTCGACCCCTCGCTTCAGTTCATCCCAGAGAATTTTCAGGGCAAAGCCCCGGCCGCCTACCCACTTAAGGGCGAATTTTTCGTCAAAAGATTCCTTATTATAAGTGCGATTGGTCAGATTAATCCTTAAAATATTACCCGTCCAGCCATACATAAAACGCCTCCTCTAAATATTAGGTTGAAAATTACCGATAACATATTAATCAGGCTAAGTCAACGACTCAGACGCCCCTTCGAATAACTGCAGTGATTTATCGGGCATATATCAGGTGTATTTTTAATAAAATATATGAATTAAAGAGGAGGCCCCAAAGGTCTTGACTATAAACAAGGTATCAGCCAGGCCAAATCAATTATCTAATAGATGAAAAGTTCGTAGTATTCTTTTCCTTGATTATAGGCATACCAGATGAATTTGTCTTTTTCCACATCATAGGTTCGGTTAAAAACGGCGAGGAAATCATATTGAGGCTTAAGAGGGAAACAAAAGCTCCTTTCTAAAATTTGGCCCTTGAGGCTCATAACGATCACTTCATATTTTTCATCCTTTTGGGCAGGAGTGATAACATAAATTTTATCATCATCAATTTTAAACCCGATAAAGGGGGGAAAGAATTCAGGAAAGACCGGATTAAAGAAATCCCAGTATTGTGGGTTTCTGGCTTTGGCTTCCTGAAGGAAAGAATCTTTAAGCCCTTTGGGCACTCTTATTTTCTCGACTTGGGGCTTAATGGCATAAAGAAACTTGCCCCTTTCATCAAAAACAGAAATAAATAGGCCTTTTCTCGAATCAGCCACGTAGATTCTATTTTTATAGACAGTATAGTCAGTATAATCCTTGATCAGGGGAACATCCTGCTTTTTGGTCGGCGCCCCACCTCCCGGGGGAGGAGGTGGTGGCGCCCCAACAGGCATATCCCGATAGAATTTCTGCAGAACCTTTCCTTCTTGATTATAAATATAGCCCATCGGAGCAGAAAAAGAGCCATCCTCTTGTCTTTCCATGGCGAAACCGACAAAATTGGACCCAACCGGAAGAAAATTGTAAGGACCCAGCAAAGCAGGTTCTCTAACCTGACCTAAATAATCCCCTTGAAGGGAAAAGATGATAATGCGGCGAAAATCACCTGCGATCAATCTGTCGTCAACGACAGTTAAGCTAAGTGGCCCAATTATGAACTCGCCCGGTCCCTGGCCCCTCTGCCCAATTCTGCGTCGCAGATGACCGTCCTTTAAGGAGTAAACCAAGATGCTTTCTCTATCAGAAAGGAAGACGTCATCATTTTCCACCTTTATATCATGTGGCTCTTCAGCCTCTGGCAGCGGAATAAAGCGAACCTCTCTCGCCTGAGTTTTTACTTACTCTCTGGAAACAGCGGCCAAGAGGCCAGCCCAAGCAATTATTTCTAAAACAAAAATAATATAAATTGGCAAGAATCGCGACCGCATTAATCGCCTCCCCGGTTAAAATGAAAAATATTATAAATCGGCACAAAAACTGGAATAATCATGATAATTTTAGACCCTCTACTATTCTTTTAAGAAAGATAAAGATAATCTTTCCAAGAAAACATAAAAAATTTTGGACGACTTCAGCCGTGGTCATTTATATTCGAAGGAGGCCAAGCCGTTGAGGTATTTTTGGGCTCCGCCTTCTCGCAGCCATTTTTTTGCTTCTTTATTTCCCTCTAAGTAGGCCTTCCAGAAAACAAGGCTCAATTTTTTGATCATTTCCTGAAATTGCTCATCCTTTTCGCCTCGCCCCCCAATTCCTGTCCAGCGAGGTCGGCCAGAAAAAATCATATGGTCGCCCTCTTTAAAAATCACCAAATACTGGTCAGAGTTCTTAATGTGATCGAAGGGAATCCTTCTTTCTTCGGCCTTTGTTTCACCTATCGGGCTATCATCAAGCGTACCAGTCATATGAAAACAGGGAATGGAAATAGCGCCATAGACCTTATCCAAGTTTCTTCTATTTAAAGGCACAGGCGCACTCATCGGAATGGCCGCTTTTACCCTTTTATCAGCGAAGGAAAGGGCGCGGCCCCCTGGCCAAACCATCTGCTGGCCAGCGATTAAAAGAGTGGTGTGGGCACCAAAAGAATGACCAGCTAATCCAATTTTTTGGATGTCAATTAGGTCTTTTAAAGGGCCCTCCTGGGCGTTTATCTCCTCTAAGGTATCCAGAGCAAAGCTGACATCCTTTGCTCGCTCGGTAGCGTTAGCTATATTCGCCGCGGCTTTTCTCATCTCGGTCAGTGGGTCTTTTTTTCCTCTCCAGACTTCCTCGTCGCTTCCCGGATGTTGCAGATGAACTGAAATCAACCCGTTCTCAGCCCAAAATTTTCCCAAATATTCATAACCTTCCCTTGACCCACCCAGACCATGAGAAAAAATCACCACTGGAGCAGAACCTTTGAGCCCAACAGGATAATATATTTTCGCTGGAACTTCCCTTTGCCTGAGTTTATCTTGCCAGACGTCCCGGATGACCTCCACCTTGTGGGATAATAATTGGATTGGCAGTTCGCTGGCCGCCCTTCGGTATTGATTGTCAGCCGAGGCGAAGAAAAAAGGGGCTAAAGACAAAGACAAAAAGAAAACTAAAAGAAGAAGGAGCGTTTTCTGACCATTTCTTTTCATCTATTTTCTCCTAAGAAGATTTTTAACTCCTTTCTTAACTGTCCATAATTATACAGACAAAAATCGCCGCCTTTGCTTAGAATCTATGAGCCATTCATCCCCGGATTAATCTTAATCTTAGATTTCTCTCGGACCTATTTTATCCCAAACTTAAAGAAATCCGTAGGGTAACATGGTAGCGTAACATTTTTGTCTGAAATCCACCTTAGCCAGGAAGATTCCAACTTGCGGCGAGATGACAGAGGCGAGGGAGGACTCGTTGCCGCCAACTTCAGCTTGAGGTAGATGATAATTTTGTTCACCTTGGCATAGTCTTTAATAAGGGCGATGACTTTCATCATGCCGCCGCACTGAAAACAGCGGAGAGGGTCAAACCCATAAGCTTTCCTGGTCGTCTCAGCCCAGCTTCGTGGGGAACTCTCGGACTCTCCTCCTCAAAGATGATGAAATAAGAGGTTGTCGGGCTGCGCCTTGCGTGCCTCGCCCGTGAGGGCATTCCTACAAAGACCGTATTATTTCTCACTGACGACATCTGTATCCCTCTATAAAGTTTTAAGGTTAGAAGGTCAGTCAGGTTCTATGACTGTAAGATTCGGCCTTAAAAACTTAACAAATCAAGTTGTCATAAAATTTTCAACGCAGGCCGCAGCTTGGTCCAGCCATCGAGTAAATATAAAATTAGGAGTAATCTTGGGCGCTTCTTCCGTTTGTTGCCGCTTCCGTACAGACAATATCCTCAGGAAGTCATTGTTTCCAGGAAAGGCGATGGGGTTCATCGGCCAAGGAAAAGGCCAGAAGGTAAGCCAGCCTGACTACCGCCGCCATTTTTTCGGCATTTATTCTCTCCACAGTGTCTAACGGCGTATGAGCATATTCATTGCCGCCAGTAAAAAAGAAGACTGAAGGCACCCTCTCAAGGGCGAAGAAATAATGATCGCTATTTCCGAGCATGGGAAAAGAAAGCAAGGGAACCACGTCCAAACCGATAAAATCAGCATTCAATCGCGAAATTTTTGTGGCCAGCTCGGCAGAAGGGGCGGAAACATAAGCTCTCAGTAATTTCTCCGGTTGACCAGAGAGACGAGCCATCTCTTCATCCGTTAAATGAAACATTTTGGCTTCTTTCTTCACCTCATCCAGTGAACAATCGTGGCTGATCATGTCCAGGTTGATGTAGGCGGCAATGTTCTTGATGGGAAAAGGAGGAAAGTTCAGAAAATACCTGCTGCCCACCAGCCCTTTTTCCTCGCCAGTCCAGTGAGCAAAAAGGATTGACCTTTTGGGCCTTTCCGGATTGAGAGCCATGGCGCGGGCGATTTGCAGGACTCCGACCGAGCCCGAGCCATTATCATCAGCTCCATTAAAGACATAACCATCCTTAGTCATGCCGACGTGGTCAAGATGAGCGCCAATGACAATATATTCGTGGCGGAGTTCAGGGGCTGACCCCTCAATCATTCCCAGCAGGTTGCCGCAGGCTGACACCATCTGCTCCAAGTCAATTTTAATATTTACTTCAAGCCCGCTGAGAGCAAAAGAATTGGGCTTGAGGTCATTATCAATTTTGGCCACGGTCTCGGCAAAATTTTTAGACACTTGCTGGAACAGGGCTTCGGCAATTCGGGGCGAAACCCAGAAGGTAGGCACCATAGGGTCAACCACAGACAGGGGCGGACAAAAAATGCGATTGCTGGAAGAAGAAATGCGGGCATCCCGCTTATAGCCATGGGGACTTACATAACGGTCAAAGGATTCATCCACAACCAGAAGAGCAGCCGCACCTTTTTTGGCCAGCAGCCGAGCACAATTCTCAGCCGGGGTCCGCCGGCCTTCAAAACGAGCCCAGTGTTTGGCCGAATTAAAGGGTGTTTCAGGCCGCTGGCCGCCAGGTTTTCCAGCAGCCACTAAAACTATCTTGTGGCGCACATCAACCGAAGCAAAATCGTCATAGCCAAGGTCCGGAGCAGAAATTCCGTAGCCGCAAAAGACAACCGGCCCGGCAATGGTCCCGGCAAAATCCACGCCCATGACATAGTTGAAATCCTTTTCGGCCATAAACCTCTGGGTTCTGGATGGAGCTACTATTTCCAGACTTGTTCCTTGCCCGAACTGCTTGATAATCATCGGCAGCCGCTGTTCATAGGAACGGCTGGGCCCCTGGCCGTCACCAGCAGGAATGATGCCCCAGGTTCTATAAAGACTCTCAATGTAACGTCGGGCAATAGCTTGTCCCTTTGAGGGTGTATCCCGGCCCTCCAGCTCATCAGCCGCCAGGAAGGACAGGTAAGCTCTGGAATCAGCAGCCTGGATGCTCAGAAAGCCAGGTTTAACTCTTTCTGGAACTTTTGGAGATTTTTCCTCTTGCGGTCCAGAAAACAGGCCTATGACCGGGACAAAAAATAAGATAAATAACAATAAGAGCTTACTCTGGGCTCTGTTTTTGGAGAACATAAGAAATCCTTTCATGGCCCTCCTTTCATAATACCCTGGGACCAGCCGCAGGATAGTTTGCCTACAAAAAACCGCACCAAAGAACGAAATTCATATGTTTTCATTGAGTTCGATACCTTAATACCTGATGGCGGCTCATATAATCATCTTCATGCGCCACTATGTCCTGCCAGGGCAGGCCGAGGAATCCTTCCTTGCTGGGGAGACACCATCTCAAGTATGGCCGCTCCATCTCAAATTCTTTAACCATTGTGAATGCCTGAAACCTTTTCCCAGGCTCAACCCTGAGAAGATCAAAGGCTTCTGCTGAAAATAAACAAACGGCCACCAAAAAATTACCCAAATTAAAATATTTCTCATAATTCCAACTAATTAATATTATTGCCTCTGTTTAAAATAAGGGCAAGATTGTCATTATGAACAAGGATGATACTCGATATATTCAGCGACTTTCTCCCTGAAAATACAGGAAATTTCCTTTGAGCTGTGGGAAGTGAGAATGCCTCCTGGTTATCATTTTCCCATGTCACCATCGCTAAGAGATATAAACATAGATAAAATGGATGTCAATAACAATCAGGCTCATCCTTAAAAAGGGTGGTGGATTTAGCGCTTTTTTATCCTGAGTATTTACCCATTTTTTCGCTTAGATGAGCGCTTGTATCAGGGTAAAGGAAGGGCTTTATAAAACCCTTCTTTAGTCCCCTTTTAAAGGTTAGAATGAGAATAAATCACCCTTTAATTTTGAAAGGCCTTTTTGGCTCGGTTAAAATTTTGTGTCTTATTGTTTTTAAAAGAAATACAGCCGTTATAAGTCCAATAAATCACCACAATTTTTACGGAAGAGCCTAACAATCAAGTATTGACTAATTTTAATGGTAAACATCTAACATAAGATATTGCATATTTATTGCAAAGAATGCCCCTTAACTTAGCAGACAGCGAATCTCCTGTTTCCTTAGCGAGGTGAAATTTTGATCGAAGAAGCCTCCTTAATTTGACATCTGACGAAGCTCTAATTTATCATTGGCTCAAATGGGGTGAGGCAAAATTGAGGTTCTGGCACTTATCAAGCGGCGTCAGTAGGCCAGCGAGCTTCTTAATTCTAATTAATTTCTTCTCTTTCGCTTAAAAAATGCCCAAAGACAAAGGAATTAAAGATATCATCAAATGCCTGAAAAATAAATACCAGGAACATTATATCTCAGACGTTATTAAAGCAAACACATTTTCCGAATATACTTTCAATATAAATCAGAGGGTCAAACGATGGGAAGGCATGGCAGCGAAAAGGAGGTAAATAATGACTTCGTATCCTAAGTATAAAAAACCAAGAGTTTTGAATTGCCTTACTGTATTTTTCCTTTTTGTCCTTCTTTTTATTCTCGTTGTCGGTTCTACTTCGTGCCGTAAAGCAAAGAAAGAGGAAGCGCTTACTAACCAGTCCCAAAAATCCGCCCAGGACATTGCCCCTGAGACCACCTATACCTCTAAGGCTCATCCCTCAGAGGACAAGGCTGTCGAACAAGAGTCAAAAGCTGGCCAAGATTACATAGAAACTACCTTCAAGAGATTGAGAAATGCTTTTATGGCCCTGGAAGACGCCATCCAGAGAATTCCTCGGGAAAGCTTTGACCCTGAGGCCATTATCCAAAAAATTGGAGGCGACAGTATCCAGCTCTTCGAATGGGTTCGAGACGAAACTTTCCCTATTCCTTATCAGGGTAGCTTGCGGGGCCCCGTAGGAGTCTTAATGGACCGGAAGGGAAATAGTCTTGACCGGTCTCTTCTCCTTTGCGAGCTGCTGCTCCGGACAGGTCAAAAAGCAAGACTTGCGACCCGCTATCTTTCTGAAAATGAGATGACCCAACTCAGAAAAAGTCCAGGAACCGAGGCCGGCGCTGAAAACTCGGGTTCCCGGCCAAAAGCTTTTCAGCTTAACCAGGATTTAATCAATTTTTATACTCAGAATTATGGACTTGACCAAAAATATCTTGTCCAGACAATTTCCCAGGCTCAAATGAATGAAGAAAAGAAAATCCAGGAACTAAGAAATCAGCATAAGGAGTTAGCAACTGAGATTCTCAGCCTGGTTAACAAGCAAGCCAAGAATAAACCGGGAGGAAAAGAAGGCCCCTCTGATGAGGCCTGGAGGCACCACTGGTGGGTTCAATGGGAAAAGGAAGGCCAATGGATTGACCTTGACCCATCTCTTCCCGGGGCCAGACCCGGACAAAGCTTTGGCCAGCCAGAAAAGACTCTTGCCCCAGAGGAACTTGATGAAACCCTCTTTCACACTGTTAAGATTAGACTGGTGGCTGAACAATTCGCCGCTGGTAACCTCAAAGAAAAGTTGATTTTTGAACATACACTTGTTCCCTCACAGCTTCTGGGAAAACAGATTGTTTTACGACACCTTCCCTTGAACTGGTTTAAGGTTGAGGATTTCTTAATGGCTCAAAATCCTGAGGCGTTTTTTAAAGAGGCTGTGGCTAAGCAGACCGAGTGGCAGGCAGTTTTGGAAATCGATGGACAAACGGTTAAAAAAGCTTATGTGGGAGCCGCAGGCACTGTCAGTGATAAGCCCAGCCAGAAAGCCAGACCAAAAAAGAGGGCGCCCAGCGGCCCGGCAGGGCTATTTAGCGGTCTGGTAGGAGAAAAAGAAGAGGCGGAAGAGGAAAAAATAAAAAAGGAAACATCAGTTGCGAGCACCGAGCTTACAGCTGAATGGATAGAATTCGAAATTTATAGTCCGGGCCAACAAAGGCACGTGGAGCGACGGGAAATCTTTGATTTTATTGGACCGGCGATGAGGCGAGGGGGCAACTTAAAGAACTGGAAGTTAACCGAGAAACAAAAGTTAGAGCGAGCTTTTAAGATCATTGGGGTAACGGAGATTCTTCCTCTTGCCTGCGGTTTAACCTCAGAATTTATCCAAGAACTGGCGGCGACTTACCTGCTTCTTCATCGAGATGTTTACCTGAACCTCGTCGAAAATTATGGAACCTGGGAACAAGAACGTTTATTTGAAGAAATATCTGAGCTCAGGCCCTTCCCGGCAAAACTCTATAGTTTTGCCCTCAAGCGCTTCTCGCTAAGTCCCTTCGCCAAAAATATCTGTCTCTCCAGCCCCAATCTTTTCGCTCGCCATTTGACTATTGGCGAGAATGAGCGCGAGCAGCTGGTCAAAATGGAGACGCTCGATATCATCACCAACGATGTCACCGTCATTGGCCAGAAAGACGTCCTTCCCTTCTCGGTTGGCATTGAACAAGGGATTTTCGATACCCTTCTTGAAGCGTCTGAAATGAACGGGGAAAAAGCCATCGATAACGCCGCCTCTCTTTTCAGCCTGACAAAAGCGCAGGGGATAGATTGGATTTTAATCCAGGGAGTCGACGACCTTTCCCGGAAGCATCTTCGTTTTCCCAAGGACATCCAGGCCCGTCTCGAGCAAGAAGTTTCCAGGGGGTTTATCCTGCTCGTGCCCGAAAAGGAAATTTTAATTGGCGGGAAATCACGCTACGCCTGGTGGCGTCTGCATCCAGCCACAGGGAATTTCCTCGGCCTGGGAGAAAAAGGCGCTGGCCAGGCATTAGCAGAATATGCAGAGACAGCTGAACTCCTCCTCCAGATTAAATCCATGGTCGAGTACTACGCCCTTATCGGAGAATGCCTGGGAAAGGAATTTAGTGCTGCTTTATTAAGTGATAAGCAAGAAATGAGGAAGACTTTAGTTCGCTGCATTTGGCTGATTGTCTGTACTAATGCTGCCGGAGTGGCGGAGTCATTTTTAGACATTGAAACCAACTGGACAAATGTCATTATCAAAGCCACCCTTGATTGGGCCATGGGAAGTTTGTGCGAAGGCCTCTGGCAAAAGGGTATAGACAGACAGACAGACAGACAGACAGACAGATAGATAGATAGATAGATAGATAGATAGATAGGATATTTAGCTAACAAAAGGATAAAAACTTAAGCAAAAAACATTAATTTTAGGCTCACGTTTTCTATCAGAGGGAAGATGATCTTGCACCAAGTTCAAGATTCTGGTTCTCATTCCCCCGAAATCCTGGCGTTCTCGAATAGAGAAAACAAACCAAAAAATAATTTATTTTTTCGAAACTTTTTGTTTAATTATTTAAAATCCAAAAAAGAGGAGGCGATATGAGGGGAAAAAACAAAAAAAGTTTAGCCTATTTCTTTTTGGCCCTCGTTATTTTTGTCTATTTTCTTTATCTTCCTCTGTCCGGTCAGATAAAAAAAGAAATTGAACCCAACGATAGGCGTGAGCAGGCTCAGGAAATCCGTCTCGGCGAAAAGATCGAGGCTGGTATACAGGAAGACAACGACGAGGATTGGTTTAAGCTCGTCGTGGATAAATCGGGCAAGAATTATCTCCGAGTCGAAGTCAGCGGTGTTCCCGGAATAGATATTTCTGTCTATATTTACAATTCT
>Ga0078972_1006252_pt1 | contig 28643 bp, 21 predicted proteins | sample YelNatPaOPGAMG01_FD_67568 | JGI IMG/M metagenome (GOLD analysis project Ga0078972, IMG submission 67568) | Hot spring thermophilic microbial communities from Obsidian Pool, Yellowstone National Park, USA - OP-RAMG-01 (SPADES assembly) (version 2) | ecosystem: Environmental > Aquatic > Thermal... | reverse complement strand
AGCAAATCGGTCAGCTTCGCTGGAGGGTAGAGAATAATGCCTTTAAGAAAGGCAATGAGCAGTTTGCCCTAAAACATGCCTTTATCAATGATGAACATGGCTGGGAGGCTATGACCCTGATTCTGTTTATAGGGTTTAACCTGTTTGAGATATTAAAAACCCAGCTCAGAGAAGAAGGTATTATCCAAACAATAAGAAAAGTTACCTACAAATGGATCTCTCAACTTATTCAAAGATCTATGACCATTGTCTATGGCGCCGATCAACCGAGCTGCCTGGATAGTAGCTGAATCCAACAGACAGGAGAAATAAGGGATAATGCTTATGGCTAACACTTTCTGACAAAGGTAGAGAATTGAATTAAGGTTAAACAGCTCCAGGGAGACAAAGGGGATACTATTATCTTTTACCTCAATACCCTTCCCCTGCGGCTTATCTACTCCTCCTAATTTTAAATATGGGGAACATGAGGGGAGTTATTTTTTCTCTTGACTACCACTCATAAGAGTGGTATTTTAAGGACATGAAAGATTTGACCCCTATCCAAAAATATCTTTTAGAGATTATTCAAAAACGGAGTGATGAAGGGAAACCGGCTCCAACCTATCGAGAGCTGTGCCGCCAGTTTGGCTGGACCTCCACGGCCACAGCCAGAGATCATCTCAAGGCCCTTGAAAGAAAGGGCTATATTCATCTGTCAGGAGGACGCGCCCGCTCCCTTGAAATCGTCCACCCACCCGCGACTGCCAGGCTCCTGCTCGAATTCTCACCCACATCAATTTCTTCTAGCGCTGCTCACCCTTCAGATGGTCCAGGCAGCGGTGGGTTTAATATTATCAAAAATAATCAGAAATGTTATGCAGTTCGGGTCTCTGACTCATATGTAGGAGAATTTGGCCTTGGCCGAGGGGATCTTGCGGTCATCAACACGGAAAGGGATTTCAGGGAAGGTGATATTATCCTAATTGAATTTGACGCAGAGCAAATCTTTCGTCAAGTTCGGATGCGGCGACGAGGAGAGGTTGCACTTTATGATTTTCTTACTCACAAGACCGAAAGCTTCTCAGCCAGTCAGGAAAACACCATTGTTGGCGTTGTGATCGGGTTTATTCGGTATCTGGAGATCGGATCTTTCTTCAGCAAGTAAGATTAAATCGCTTAAGGTAAACGAGATAGAAGAAACGTTACTCAAGGAGGGTGAAATGCCAGTATACGAATACCAATGCAAAGATTGTGGTCATATCTTCGAAGCTGAACAGCGGATCGTGGATCCGCCCATTGAGTCCTGTAGTGAATGTGGGGGAGTTGCCGAGCGGCTTATTTCCCGATGCTCCTTTGTCCTGAAGGGAGATGGCTGGTATGTGTCTGAATATCCTTCATCCGAAAGGAAAAAGGGGATGGAGCAGGAGAAAAAATCGAATGGTACCTCAGAGAGCAAGGCTGAGCGGAAAACCGAGAAAGCCTCTTCCTGCTGCCCGGCTCAAGCCGCAGCCTGAAAAAGATGGGCTTTGAGAGACTCTAAGTTGGGGGAGTGAAAAAGTCGAAAAATTTATTTTTTGACCAAAAATTTCTTTTTTGACACCGACAGCTTGCATTGGGCTGGCCCATACTTAATTAGGCCAGCCCAAATGCAATCCTCAAAAAATATCTGGGAGTCTGTTTCTCCTCGTTTTTTCCTACCTCTAGGCTAAAATTAAACTACAGGCGCACCTAAGGTAGCGTTAAAGCTTCCCGTATCGATAACCGAGGAACTATTGGTCATGGTATAGGTACCGGTCATGGTCGTAGTTGAGGTCAGGGTCCCGACAATATCAAGACCGATGGTTTGGCTGCCGATGCCAATGCCTGATCCATTGAGGAAGATCTGGCTGTTCAATTGCGTACCGGTAACAGAAACGAGGGCTCCAAGGTATGGGTTGCCCAGCAATTGGACGTAGCCGCTCAAGGTCCCAAAGAGCGGATCTACTACCAGGTTGAGAGTTATGGGGCCATTGACCAGACCCGAGGTCCAGGTTCCTGACCAGGTACCGGTTTGCTCAGCACCTGCTGGGCCAGCGGGATTGAACAAATTGGGGAACAGAGAGTTGTACAGCCCGGCTATGCCAAGCAGCGGTGCGATTTGCAGGAATGGCACCTGATAGGTTAGGCCACCGCCTGTATCGATCGAATAGTACATATTCTGTAATCCAAAAGGACTGTACAGCCCTAGGCCATAGAGCCCACCATATAATCCACCGTAGAGGCCGCCGTACAGGCCGCCATACAACCCTAGGCCGTACAGACCACCGTACAGGCCACCATATAAACCACCATAAAGCCCCAGGCCATAAAGCCCGCCATATAATCCACCCAGGCCATAGTATGCATAAGCCGTTCTCTGGAATCCAGTAAATACCAAAATAACGAGGAATAAGGGAATCATCAGGAAAATTTTTATCTTAGGGATACTCATAGCAGGACATTCCTCCTTCTCTCCTAACCCACTATTGTCCTAACCCACTGATTCAGAATTCGAACGCACAAACACCCATACTCCTAGAGAAAAATACAGAAACACCTAAAGACCTACAACAGATAGACACAATTTCTTTCCCTCTTTTCTGCCGACACTCACCCCCTTTACCTTAATCTAAACTGAATATTGGCCCTTGCCCGGAAAATAAAAGCAGCTAATAGTCGAGCTCTCTATAAAATGCTCGCTAAATGCTCGCTCGCACCCTTTTCCTTCTGTGAAACCATTTTGGGCACTGGCTCATATGAAGCAGCAAGCAACTTCTGTGCCTGAAGAATAAGTATGGGAGAAAATATGGGAGAAGAGGGGTAAGCGACCTTTTTCCAAAAAGGGTATGCAAGCCTCTGCCAACGAAATTTGAGAGTCGAGAGAAGCAAGATTAAGACCTCGAAAGGGTATGGCAGGGCAAGGTTCATAAGTGAGGGGTAAGAAATAGCGGGTAGGATATGAGCGCAAGGCATGATCAAGGCATGATTATAATAATATCAAATAATTATAGATACTTATAGATTCATAAAAAGTATGAGATCAATGTGTATAAACTCTATTATCCAGGGATCATGAGATGGAGCACAAATGGCTTTGCCAAACTTGCGCCGGATAAGCCTCGTACACGGGAATCATTATAAAAGCTTGCAGGTGGCTACCATGATTATAAATTGTTCTGCTGAAATTGTTCACTTGAGACCAAATGATCCTATTTGATACCATTCTTATGGGAAAGCTCGCTACCGGACACTTTTTTAATTTGAGCTTGTATGTAAAAATAGACGATATAGTCAAAAATATAATATTATAAAAATATAAATTTATATTTGACATATAAATTACAATTATAGTATAATATTTACTGTAATATCCACATATGTTATATATTGGCCAATATTATATATTGGCAGATATGAATATATGTATAAGGGTCAGCATGTATATCATGTTATATGGTAAAATTTGAGGAGTAGATAGTTATGAAAAAAATTAGGATAAAATTGATATTTTTAATATTGATTTTTTTAATATTGGTAATATGGGTAATATGGGGAACATATAATATGAAACATAATCCTCCTTATGACGAAAAAATTGCAGAAATGCTTAAAGGATTCCAGAACTGATTAAAGGATTTAGGAGTTCTAGTTCTACTTCTTAGAATCTTATCTTAGGAGGATGCAGTGCTTATCGGCTCTGGAAAAACTGATTAAACCAGGGGAGCAGTTGATCGCCATAGAATCGGTGCCCGCCTTCTCTAATAACCAGCTTCACCTTATCCCCATTTCCCGATCGAGTGTAGGTATGGTTAACCTGCTCGAAAGCTGCCTTGGCTATTTCAGTCGGAAATTCTCGATCAGGGCTTCCGTGCTCGATGAGCAACGGCCTAGGGGCAATAAGGCAGGCAACATCAGGCAGGTCGCCAAAGGTTTTGATGCCGGGGATATAGTTATCAGTGCTTTGGCGCACAGCCATGATCGTTCCTTCGTAGGTGCCAAAGTAGCAGCTAATATAGGAGAGTTTTACCCTCTCATCAATAGCTGAAAGATAGAGAGCCAATCCACCGCCCATAGACCATCCTACCACTCCGATCCGATCCGGATCGACCTGATCGTGGCTTCTAAGGAAGCTGATGCATCGCCAAAGGTCGCTTAGCCGCTCTCCGGTCAGCGATTTGCCCATCAACAGAAGGTTCAATCCTATCGGATCCTCAAGTCGCCAGATGTCCTGTGAATATCGAATCTCAGGAATAAGAGCAATGTAGCCACCCTGGACTAGGGTATATCCATAATTGATATTGTATGGGGATGGAGTTATTCCAGCTACATTTTCTTTGGTGGAATGATGGCCGTGAATACATAGGGCTGCTGGAAACTTCCGGCTGGTCGAGGATTTGGGAATAAGGAGATAGGCGGCCAAAGGTTCGCTATTTTCCTGGCCGATAAACTCAATGAGCTCTTCTGTATAGTTAGGATGATCGGTTATTTTTTGAATCTGTACACGAGACCAGGTTGAATCTTCCTGGAGATTCAGGATGTTTTTTAGCTTTCTTCGCTGCCTGGTTTCCTGAGAGACAAATCCATTGACTGCGGCCCGATAGAGATCGTATCTGCCCTGGATCAGCACTCCCAGACCAAAGGCGACAATGAGGGCGAGGAGGAGAGGAAGGCCCTTAAGACCAACTTTGTTAGGTCTTGAGGCCGAAGTTTTGACTGAGGCCTGTGGTGGGTTTAATTTTTCCTGTTCCTTTCTAGAGTGAGCCATAATTTAATAAATATATCAGAATATGATGAATAAAACAAACCAATTTTTGTTTTTATCCAAGGGCTATTATTTTATGTAGAATTAGTATTAAATTCGGCAGGGAATTACACACTTTTTCTCTCGTGTTTTGATTATTGCTTTTTTCCCTGATTGTTGATAAAATAACATAAATATATCAATTATGTAAAGAAAACAATCAACTGTAGACCTTGACCGGGACAAGAGGCAGATTTGAAAACTTTTTAGCTCTTTTGGTTGTGGTTTGATCTATGCAGAATTGGGAAACGTTACGGCGATCAAGGATCGAGAGCATCTTGGTGATCCGGTTGTGGTCGGTAGCTGAGATTCTGGCTGCAACTCCTATGGTCAGGGTCCTTCGAAATTGCTTTCCTGCAGCCCATATCAGTTTTTTGCTAGAAGAGAGATTCTCAGAGCTTCTAGCTGGTTGTCCCTTTATTGATCAGATAATTCCCTGGTCCAGGCAGGAGCAGAAACAAACTGTAAAAGAATTTTTTGATCTCTACCGGAAGGTAAAAAGGCAGCACTATGATATAATTATCGACTTGCAGGGAGAAAAACGAAGCCGTCTACTCACCTTCCTAAGCCGTGCTGAGTTTCGGATTGGCTACGAATCGGCGGACTTGCGAGGTAAAGCCTATAATATTAAGAGGGAGATTTCCCCGATCAAGAAGCATCTGGTATTATTTTACCTTGATTTGGTCAGGGAACTGATCGGGTATAGCGGCAATCCGTTGGATTTAACTCTCTTTGTGGCTCAGGATGAAGAGAATAAGAACAAAGTAAAGGATACTCCTCAGTCCAGGTCAGAGAAAAAGAGAGTTCTGATCCACCCGGCAGGAGAAAGAGCAGCCATAGTCTGGCCAAACGAAAAATTTGCCGAATTGGCGGACCGACTCATTAAAGAGCGCCCCGTCGATCTCATCCTGGCAGGTTCGGATAAGGAGCCGGACCGAGAGCGGGTAAGGCAGATAAGCCAATTGATGTCGCAAAAGGGCCAGATCATTTATCATTCTAGCTGGCGACAGCTAATTTCTCTCCTGAGGGCTGTAGATATATTCGTTGGCCATGACAGCGGTCCGATGCACATAGCCGCGGCCTTAGGGAAGCGGGTAGTAGCCCTGTTCGGTCCCTCTGATCCCAGACAGCGGCACCCGTGGGGAAGCGGCCATGAAGTAGTTTGGCACCAGTTTCCCTGCTCTCCCTGTGAGCGCTCTGACTGCTTTAAGGGAGCAGGAAGTTGCATGGCTAGCATCGAAGTAGCTGAGGTGCTGGAAGCAATAACGGGATTTTTGACCAATTCTTAAAAACGGCAAGGCCTTTTTAAAAGAGATAGAAAAATCAAAAAGAGAAGAGAAAAATGGGGCAAAAGATAATTCTCTTATTAGATTTAAATCCAACCATTCAAAAGATTGCTGGATTAGCCTTTGCTGACACAGAGTATCAGGTCATTTCCCTAAATGTGAATCTGACTTCAATCGAGGATGTAATGGAGAAGATACGAAACATCTCTCCCCATATCCTATTAATTGATCTAGACCTGCCCGGCATTGGAGGAAAGAATATCTGCAGGAGAATAAAGGAAGATCCCTCTATGTCTCACCTCCCTGTGATTTTACTGGTGCGGGAGCTCGACCGCTATCCCCTTGAAAAGCTCGAGGAGTGTGGCCCAACCAGAATCCTAGGAAAGCCCTTTGAAGCCGCTGATCTTATTCGGATGGTGGATGAATGTTTTCAACCACCTAAAAAGGGAACCACGGCCGAGCAGAGGCCAGCAGTCGCCTCCCTTGATGTTGAAAAGTGGCTTCGGCAGGTGATTGAAGAAAAGGTAGAGGAATTTCTCCGCACTCATCTTGAGGAGATTATTGCTGATCGGGTAGATAGGTTTTTGCAAAGTGATTCTTGTTTTCGCCAGCTTCAGGCGATTTTTACCGAGGAGGGAGTTTCCCAACACCTTATGGAAAGCTCAAAAACGATCATTGAGACTATGGCCAGAAAGGTTGTCCCTGAACAGGCAAAGGTGATGATTCAAAGAGAAATTGATCGGATCAAGAATGGCGGATGACCTTGAGGAGTGATCAGGAGGAGAAAAAAAATTTTTATGGAGACTGAATCCTTATCGAAAGCATATGATCCCAAGGAAATCGAAGGGAAGTGGTTCACCTTTTGGATGGAGAATGGCTTCTTTAAACCCTGCCTGGAGGAGTCGAGCCGGGCAACCTTTTCGATCGTCATTCCTCCTCCGAATATTACCGGATCGCTACACATCGGACATGCTTTGAATAATACCCTACAGGATATTCTAATTCGGTGGAAACGTCTGAGCGGGAAAAACACCCTATGGCAGCTTGGCATTGATCATGCCGGCATAGCCACGCAAAATGTGGTTGAGCGGCAGTTAGCCGCAGAAGGGCTACGAAAGGAGGACCTTGGCAGAGAGGCCTTTGTTCAGAGGGTCTGGAAATGGAAAGCTGAGTCAGGGGGCACGATTATCGAGCAGCTCAAGAGGCTTGGCTCATCCTGCGATTGGGACCGGGAGCGGTTTACCATGGATGAGGGGCTATCGCGGGCTGTGCGGGAAGTGTTTGTTCGCCTTTATGAGGAGGGGCTAATTTACCGCGGCCATTACATGATCAACTGGTGTCCCCGCTGTCAGACCGCGCTCTCTGACCTTGAGGTGAATTACGAGGAGGTGCAGGGGCACCTTTACTATCTAAAATATCCTCTCTGCTCTGATAAAAGTCGGGCGATTATGGTGGCTACTACGCGGCCTGAAACCATGCTCGGCGATACAGCCGTGGCCACTCATCCAGAGGATGAACGGTATCAGGATCTGGTCGGCAAAACCGCTCTTCTGCCCCTGGTGGACAGGGAAATTCCGATTATTGCTGATCCGGTGGTGGATGAAAAGTTTGGCACAGGCGCGGTTAAGGTTACCCCTGCTCATGATTTCAATGACTTTGAGATAGGCAAAAGGCACCATCTTGAGCAGATCAAGGTGATTGACGAGCAAGGGAATATGACTGCTGAGGCTGGAAAATATCAGGGGCTAGACCGGTTTTCCTGCCGCAAAAAAGTGCTTAAGGATCTAGAATCTTTAGGATACCTGGTTAAGACCGAGGACTATCGCCATGCAGTAGGCCACTGCTACCGCTGTCAGACACCTGTAGAGCCTTTAATTTCCAAGCAATGGTTTTTGAAAATGAAACCCCTGGCCGAGCCAGCTATCGAAGCCGTAAGAGAGGGGCGGGTCCGATTTATTCCTTCCCATTGGGAAAATACCTACTTTGAGTGGATGAATAATATCCGCGACTGGTGCCTATCTAGGCAGATCTGGTGGGGACACCAGATCCCTGCCTGGCATTGCCTGGATTGCCAGGAGATTACCGTAGCTAGGCAGACCCCGGCTGCCTGCTGCTCCTGTAAGAGCAAAAACCTCAGACAGGAAACCGATGTTCTGGACACCTGGTTCAGTTCAGCTCTTTGGCCATTCTCAACCCTTGGCTGGCCGGATAAAACCCGTGAGATGGAACTTTTCTATCCTACATCGGTCCTAGTTACGGCTTTCGACATCCTGTTTTTCTGGGTAGCCAGAATGATCATGATGGGCTTGAAGTTCACCGGCACGGTGCCCTTTCATGATGTATACATTCATGCCCTAATCAGGGATGAGCATGGCCAGAAGATGAGTAAATCACGCGGCAATGTTATTGATCCGCTCATCATGATGGACCGCTACGGTACAGACCCTTTCCGGTTTACGCTCACTGCTCTTGCTGCTCAGGGTAGAGACATCTGCCTGTCGGAGAAGCGGATCGAGGGCTATCGCCACTTCTGCAACAAAATCTGGAATGCCTCGCGGTTTGTATTGATGAATCTGGCTGATTTTGATCCTACAGTGTCAATAGCTCAATCGCAGGCTCTGGACTTGGCCGACCGCTGGATCCTAAGCAGAGCCAACAGCTTGATTCTTCAGGTTGATCAGGCCTTGACAGAGTATAAATTCAATGATGCGGCCAATGCCATCTATCAGTTTCTATGGCATGAATTCTGTGACTGGTACATCGAGCTGGTCAAAAATAGACTCACCAGCCAAGCCAACAGTCAGTCAAAGGCTCTAGCCCAGGCGGTGCTGGTTAAGGTTTTGCAAAACACCCTGGTCCTTCTCCATCCCATCATGCCTTTCATTACCGAGGAAATCTGGCAGAAACTGCCCCGTCAGGAGGCTCAGGCGATAGCGGCTGAAGGCACTGTCTGCAAAGCGGCCAAGCCTGCCAGTATCATGGCCGGTCCCTGGCCTATCTTTGATCCATCGCTAGAAGATAAAGAGGCGGAAGAGAAAATGGCCCTAATCATGGATGTAATTAAAGGCATCCGCAACAGTCGCTCGGAGCTGAATCTGCATCCTGGTCTAAAAGTTGAGGTGCTCATCAAGGTTACAGGAAGCGAGCAAAGAGACATCCTGGCCAACTACAGCAGCTATATCGAGCTCTTAGCCCGATGCCAAGGTATTAAAATCGGCCCGGATATAGAAAAACCCCAAAATTCTGTCTCTTTGGTGGTCCGGGACATGGAAATCTATATCCCCCTCCAAGGGCTGATTGATTTTGAGGAAGAGCGCAAGAAACTGCTTCGGGAAATTAGCAAAATTGACGAAAAGCTTATCTTTCTCAATAAGAAGCTAGCCAATGAGGATTTTATTCAGAAAGCACCAAGCCACATTGTGGACAAAGAGCGCGAGGCGGTTGAGCTTTTGACTACTCAGAAAATCAAGCTCCAGCAAAATCTCAGCCTGATTTCCTCAAATTGAGGCGCTCTTATATATCAGACACCATAAACCCTCGAAGTGGCTTAGCTCTTATTAGGGTTATGTCTTTTAATGGTAGCTAATAAATAAGAGCGAATTGAGGAAGATCAGCCCTTGAATTAGAAGGAGCTTATCTTACAAAGGGGCTTATCTTACCCACTTGATGGATATGTGTGTACCTTAGTGGATATTGCGTTTATGAACATGTTGCTGAAGGATCAAATCATTATTTTAGCTCTCCAGGAGGATATCGGCCACGGAGACCTGACCACAGAGAGTGTGATTCCTGCTGAGCAGCAGGCAAAAGCCATAATTAAGGCTAAGGAGAAGCTGGTAGTGTGTGGCCTTGAGGTTGCGGCTCGGGTCTTTTATCTGCTTGACCCAGGGCTTCGGTTTCTGGCCAGGGTCTGCGATGGGCAAAGGGTAGAGGCCGGCACGGTAGTAGCTGAAATTTCCGGCAGCGCCAGGGCGCTTTTGACTGCTGAGCGCACAGCGCTCAATTTTCTCCAGCGCCTTTCTGGGATCGCCACCAAGGTCTCTCATTATGTAAATCTTCTCCAAGGGACCTCGGCTCGGCTCGTAGACACGAGGAAAACTACACCCGGACACCGTGATTTTGAAAAATACGCGGTCCGCTGTGGCGGGGGGTATAATCATCGCTTCGGCTTAAGCGACGGCATTCTGATCAAGGACAATCATCTGAAAATCGCTGGCGGGATCGAGCAGGCGGTTCGGATGGCCAGAGCGGCTGCTCCTCACCTGACCAGAATTGAGGTTGAGATTGACTCCCTAGACCAGATTGATGAGTGCCTTGCGGCCAGGGTAGATTGTATCCTGCTGGATAATATGACCCCTGATGAGCTTCGAAAGGGAGTAGAGAGAATCAATCATCAGTGTCTAACTGAGGCTTCTGGTGGAGTTTGTGAAGAAAACATTCGGGAAATCGCCAGAGCAGGCGTTGATCTTATTTCCGTCGGAGCCTTGACTCATACGATCCAGGCTGTTGATCTCAATATGGAGATCGCCTAGCAGTGCTTTTAGTTATTGATATCGGAAATACTAACATTGTCTTAGGAGTGTTTCGGGGTGATGCCCTAGAAGGGCAGTGGCGCATCTTTACTAACAAGAGCGCGACCTCGGATGAGATTGGACTCCTGATGACTCAACTGCTGGTGAGCAGAGGAATTCGACCGGAGGGAATCTCCGCTATTGTTATCTCTTCGGTTGTCCCTTCTATGGATGAGTGTGTGGTGAGATCATGTCGGGATTATTTTGCCCTGGAACCCTATTTTGTGCGGCCAGGAGAAGAAGAATATCTGCCCGTCGCTTATGAAAAACCTGCCGAATTGGGGGCAGACCGGATAGTGAATGCCGTAGCTGCTCTCCATCTGTACGGTGCTCCGGCCATTATCATCGACTTTGGCACAGCTATAACCTTCTGTGTGCTCTCAAGGGAGGGGAAATATCTTGGTGGCTGTATTTTCCCCGGAGTGCAGATCTCGTCTCGGGCCTTATTTCAAGCCGCTGAAAAACTGGTTCCGGTAAAAATCGAAAAACCAGCCAAGGTAATTGGTCGAACGACCAGCAGGGCTATTCAGTCTGGGTTTTTTTGGGGATTTTCAGCCATGGTAGAAGGGCTGATAGCCAAAATTACCGAGGAGTTACAGGATAGGCCCAGAATTATTGCCACCGGAGGCAATGCCCGCCTCTTTCAGCAAGGGTGCCCAGCTATTGAGGTATTCGATGACCAGCTCACCTTAAAAGGATTGCGGATTATTTATCAAATTCGACAACGGGCTAAACGACAGGGACCGGAAGAAGGGCCACCTACCTGAAGTTAGTATAGTATCACTATTAGCTTGGCAGATTGGCGGTGCTATAACTTCCTTAAAGATGAGTAAGAATCTCGCCATGGTCCAAAATTCAATGCCTGCTGGTGAAAGAGACAAAATAGAATTCGGGGATTTTCAAACTCCCCAGGAGCTGGCTTTTCTAATTTGCAGATTTTTGAAGAGCGCGGGAGTCGCCCCCTCGTCAATAGTTGAGCCTACCTGCGGGCAGGGAAGTTTTCTCCTGGCTGCCCTGGAAACCTTTCCCTCAGCTAGCCGGCTGCTCGGGATTGATATCAATAGCTCCTATCTTGATGAGGCAGCTTATAAACTCTCTCACAATCACCTTTCAGACAAATTGGACAAAGTCGAGCTCAAGCAGGGGAATTTCTTTACCCTGAACTGGGAAAACCTGATCGATTCCCTGCCTGAACCATTGCTGATTATAGGGAATCCGCCCTGGGTAACCAATTCAGAATTAGGAAGCATTGGTGGCCAAAATCTTCCCCAAAAATCTAACTTTCAAAATTACGGAGGATTTGAGGCCATCAGTGGAAAAAGCAATTTCGACATTTCAGAGTGGATGCTGATTCACCTGATAAGATGCCTTGAGCGCAAACGGGCAACCGTGGCCATGTTGTGCAAATTCACTGTCGCCCGAAAGGTTATAAAAAGTACGTGGCAGATGGGTCTCCAGCAGTCAATCGAGGCGGCAATCTATTTTATTGATGCCAGGAGGTACTTTAATATTTCCGCTAAGGCATGTTTACTGGTATGTTCGATTAGGGGGAGCCAAAGGCAGGAAGCTGACCAGGCTTATATCTATGTCTATCCTGACCTTAGCCAAGGGGCGCCTATCTCAGCCTTAAGTCTAGCTCGTAATTGTAATCTAGGTCGCGGCCAGCTCGTTGCTGACATAGAAAAATACCGCACCTGGGGGCAGCTTGAGCTTGTTAAGGGAGAGAGGCATTATCAGTGGCGGTCAGGAATTAAGCACGATTGCCAGAAAATCATGGAGCTTCACAGGGTGGAGAATTTTTATCAAAACGGCTTGGGTGAGCGCTGCGACCTTGAGGATGAGTGCCTATACCCCCTGCTCAAAAGCTCTGACCTTGGCAGATTGAAAGAGAGAGAGCCTAATTCAAAGGGCGACTCTTTTCTCATCCCTCACCGCTGGGTTATTGTTACTCAGGAATTCATCGGCCAGGATACCTCCATCATCCGCCACAAGGCACCGAAAACATGGCGCTATTTACAAGAGCATCTAGGCTTTTTTGCCCGACGAAAAAGCTCGATCTATAAAAACCGTCCTCCCTTTGCCATTTTTGCCGTCGGAGATTATGCATTTTCACCTTGGAAAGTAGCCATATCCGGCCTGTATAAAAAGCTTCACTTTGTGGTTGTAGGACCGTATGCGGGTAAGCCAGTTATGCTGGATGATACCTGCTATTTTATCGCCTGCCAGGCTGAAGGTGAGGCCAAGCTGATTGTCAGCCTCTTGAACTCACCTCCGGCACGGGAATTCTTTTCATCGATTATCTTCTGGGATGCAAAAAGACCGATTACAATTGAAATTCTAAAACAGCTTGACCTTATCAAAGTGGCCGATCTCATGGGCAAGAGGGAAGAGATTAAATTTTATCTAGGCAAAAAGAATCAATATGCATATAATAGAAAGAATATATAGCAAGCAATAGGCATTCTTACTACCGAGACATTTTATCTTCCGGTTTTGTATGCGCCTCTTGGGCAGGCATTTTATATCGCTTCCGCGTAGGCGAAAATCCATAAGAGGGGGCTGACACCATACGTAGATTGCCACTTTCGCAGGAGTGATGATAAAAGTGGCCGGTAGTGAAAAAAATAGCCGGTAGTGAATAGGCATTTTGAGCGTGTTTTTCAGTATGTGCGGGGAGTTTTCGAGGAATGTGGGAGTATAAAGAAAGGGTTAGGGAGTATTTTTCGCATAAGAAGGGCGAGGGGTTGATTCTTTCTCCTGCTAACTGGCTGGTGATTGACAAATGGGAGAAGATGGGTATTCCCCTACATGTTGTCATCCAGGGGATAGATAAGACCTTTGAAAACCTTCGCTCTCGCGGTCTTTCGCAAAAGAAGGTTCATCTTCTTTCCTATTGCGAGCCGGAAATCATGAACATATGGAGGTCGCGTCAAAAGAAGGACTATGAGGGATCATGCCATGATGGATCCGGCACTCAGTACGAAGGAGGATGGACAGAGAGCCGCAAGGTGCAGCCATCGTTTGACTTTGCTGCCAAAGAGCAGGCAAAGCTTAGGGAGTATCTTGACCGCAGAATTTCCCTCCTGATTGCCGAAATAACCCTGGCGGCTGGGAAAAAATCAAACCAAGGCCAAGGAGAAAGCAGCCACCAAGGGCAGGTGAGTGAAAGTCAATCGCCCGAATTCACCACTTCCCTCTCCACTCTCTTTGGCCGCGCTGTCCGGGCGGTTCATCTCGAAGAGGAGCTAGCCAAACTACGATCCGAGATTCGCACCGCTGCTGCCCGAATTGATGTTGAGGTCATCGAGAAGCGATTGCAGAGGCTGGATGAGCAGCTTATGCAAACTCTGCTGGATACTCTTTCGGCTGAGGCCAGAGAGTCTATTTTCTCGGCCGCTCGGCAGCAAACCCAAAGGTATAAAAATCAGATGGAGCCTAGCGCCTATCAGGAAACAGTTCGAGCCTGTTCTATAGAGCTTTTGAGGTCAAAGCTCGGCATTCATCAGCTGAGTCTTTATCAATAGGCTTCGCTCTTATTTATTAGCTACCATTGAGAGACATAATAACCATAAATAAGAGCTAAGCCCCTTCGAGGGTTTTCGGGGGTTTATGGTGTCTGATATATAAGAGCAATAGGCTTTATCAACTGAATCAATAGGTTTTATCAACTGAGCTTATGTTATAACCTGTTAATGAAACGAGTTATAACCTGTAACGAGGCCCTCTTTATTAAAGGATTGATCAGCCATGAGAGAATCTGAACAAGCACGGGGTGAGCAGCAACAGCAGCCCATGTTCGATGAAAATTGTCCCATCTGTGAGGGGACCGGCTGGGAGCGGATTGTCGAGGATGGTTTTGAGAAGGTCAAGAGGTGTCAGTGCTACTATCAGGTACGGCGAAAGCGGCTCTTGCTGGCAGCCCGCATACCTCGCAGGTATTCTCACTGCACGCTGGAGCAATTTAAGGTCAGCGAGCACGATTATGAGGAGATTGCCAAAAAGGGCAAGGGGCTTGATCCTTCAAAGCATCAGGTCAATATAGCTGTGGCCAAATTTGCGGCTGAAAACTTTATCCGGCAATACCCTACCCGCAAAGAGGGCATTTTATTCATGGGCAACTGCGGCGTAGGCAAGACGCACCTTTCGGTAGCCATTATCCGGGAGCTGATCGAAAAAAAGGGAGTTCCCTGCATGTTCTATGATTTTCGTGATCTGCTCAAGGAAATTCAGGCCTCGTATGATCCGCAATCTCAAACCTCGGAGTTTTCTGTTCTGGATCCAGTGCTGACTATTGATGTGCTGCTTTTGGATGAGCTAGGAGCAGCCCGGGTAACTGACTGGATGCTGGATACCCTGACCTATATCCTCAATACCCGCTACAATGAAAACCTAACCACCATTATCACCTCAAACTGGCTGGATGAGAAGAAAGACAATAACGAGCAGACCCTGGAGGATAGAATCGGAAAGCGGCTGCGCTCTCGGCTCTCCGAGATGTGCAAGGTGTATGAAATCATTGGACCTGATTTCCGAAGGAAGGGAGGGCGCATTTTCTCCTGAATTAATAGAAGTTGGTCTTGACAGCAGCGAGAAGATTAACCATACTATTGACCATATATTAACCATTAAACGTATATTAACTATCTGTTTTTATAATTTAATATAATTATCAGCTAAATATTATTATCAATTATTATAAAGGTAGGAGATAAATATCATGGGAATGTGGGTTGGCAGAGGAAGAAAAGCCAGACGATGCTATGGCTTTGACGAAATAGCCTTAGTGCCTGGGAAAATTACCATCAATCCAAATGATGTTGATGTGAAGTGGAAATTGCGAGAGCTGGAGTTTGAGATTCCTATTCTGGCTGCGGCCATGGATGGAGTGGTGGATTGCAAGTTTGCCATTGAGATGGGAAAACTCGGCGGGCTGGCTGTCCTAAACCTTGAAGGAGTGCAGACTCGGTACGAGAATCCGCAGGAAGCCATTGACATGATTATCAATGCCGAGATGCAGGAGTCAACGCGGGTAATCCAAGAAGTTTATAGCAAGCCGATCCGAGAAGATTTGATTGCCAAAAGGATTGAGGAAATAAAAGCTGGCGGCGTAAAGGTGGCTGTGTCGAGCATTCCGATGCGGGCTGAGCGCTTTGGCCAAATCGCCCAGGAAGCGGGAGCGGATGTATTTGTAGTTCAGTCTACAGTAACTACGGTCAGGCACTATTCTACAGAATATGAAACTGTGGACTTCTATAAGCTTCGCAAACAGATTACCATTCCGCTGATTATTGGAAACTGCGTTACCTTCGATGCCACAGTGGAGTTGATGGAGACTGGAGCCGATGCCCTACTGATCGGGGTTGGCCCAGGTGCGGCCTGCACCACCCGGGGGGTTTTGGGCATTGGAGTGCCGCAGGTAACCGCCACCGCGGATGCTGCCGCGGCTCGTGATTTTTATTATAAGCAGACGGGAAGATATGTTCCGGTCATTACCGACGGCGGCATGTCAGTGGGAGGGGATATTTGCAAGGCTTTTGCCAGCGGAGCAGATGCAGTCATGGTGGGCTCTGCCTTTACCCGAGCCAAGGAGGCGCCAGGCAGGGGATATCACTGGGGAATGGCTATGCCACATGCAGCCCTGCCGCGGGGCACCAAAATTCAGACCAAGGTCTCAGGGTCCCTGAAGCAGATTCTCTTTGGCCCGGCTGAGCTTGATGATGGCTCTCAGAATCTGATCGGTGCGCTGAAAACCTCGATGGGAAACTGCGGAGCCAGAAATATCCGAGAAATGCAGATGACCGAGTTGATCATTGCCCCGGCCATCAAGACTGAGGGTAAGATTTTTCAACAAGTTCAGCGGGTTGGTATGGGGAAATGATGGCCGGCTCTGACCAGAAAATTTTGATTTACGATTTTGGCTCTCAATATACTCAGCTAATTGCCCGCTGCATTAGAGAGAGTAAGGTTTACTGTGAAATTGTTCCTTATACCTTTGGCCTAGATGCCCTGGCTCAGGTCAAGCCGAGCGGTCTTATTTTTTCGGGAGGACCATTTAGTATCTTTGATCCTGATGCCCCGCGAGTAGCTCATGAAATCATGACCCTTGGCCTTCCTATCCTGGGCATCTGCTATGGCATGCAACTGATCGCCCACCTGGCTGGGGGAGAGGTGATCAGGACACCAAAACGGGAATACGGGAAAGCGGAGCTTCAGCTGGATCAGCCTGATGATGAGCTGTTCTATGGTTTTGCGACCGAAAACAATGTAGTCTGGATGAGTCATGGAGATCAGATTATTCATCTGCCATCTTGCTTTATTACCCTAGCCCATACGGCTAATGCTCCTTATGCGGCTATCAAACATCGGGATAAGCCTATCTACGGGGTTCAGTTCCATCCTGAAGTGGTCCATACGCATCAGGGGAGAAAAATTCTGCAAAATTTCGTGCACAGAATCTGTGGCTGTACGCCGGACTGGACCATGTCTTCGTTTATCAGCCATGCCATTCACAACATCAGGCGAAGAGTGGGAGACAAGCAGGCGATCTGCGCCCTGAGCGGCGGGGTGGATTCCTCGGTAGCCGCGGTCCTGACCCATGAAGCCATCGGGGATCAACTGACCTGTATTTTTGTGGACAATGGGCTCCTGCGCAAGGGCGAGGCGGAAAAGGTGCGGGAGGTATTTGGGAAATTTTTCCGCATTAAATTGGTCTATTGTCAGGCGGCCAAGCGCTTTTTAGACAAGCTGGCCGGAATTACCGATCCTGAGAGGAAAAGAAAGATTATCGGCAATGAGTTCATTTACCTATTCGAGGAGGAAGCCAAAAAGATTCGGGATGCGCAATTTCTGGTCCAGGGAACGCTCTATCCCGATGTGATCGAGAGTGTTTCGGTCAAAGGACCTTCGGCTACCATCAAGAGCCATCACAATGTCGGGGGGTTGCCGGAGAGAGTAAACCTGGAAATTATCGAGCCGCTTCGAGAGCTATTCAAGGATGAGGTTCGTCTGGTAGGAAAGGAGCTTGGAATACCGGAAGAGATTATCTGGCGGCAGCCCTTCCCAGGGCCAGGTCTAGCCATTAGGATAATCGGCGAGGTTACGGAAGAGCGGCTTAACATCCTGCGGGAATCGGATGTAATTGTCCTGGAGGAGATTCGGGCCGCTGGTTTATACCGTCATATCTGGCAATCCTTTGCCATCCTGCTTCCTCTGAAAACGGTTGGGGTCATGGGAGATGGCAGAACTTATGAGAACGTCATTGCCCTTCGGGCAGTCAACAGCCTCGATGGCATGACTGCTGATTGGGTAAGACTACCCTATGAGGTGCTGGAGCGGATCTCCAACCGAATCATCAATGAGGTAAGCGGAGTAAACCGCGTCGTTTATGATATCAGCTCCAAGCCCCCAAGCACTATCGAGTGGGAGTGATTATGGCGAGAGAGCTATGAGTCATTCAAATTTTGTCCATCTTCACGTCCACACCCAATACAGCCTGCTGGATGGAGCCTGCCGGATCAGTCGGCTGGCTCAAGTAGCCAAAGAGTGGGGAATGCCTGCCTTGGCCATTACCGATCATGGCAACATGTTCGGAGCGATCGAGTTTTACCAGGAGGTCAAAAAGGCAGGCTTGAAGCCTATTATTGGCTGCGAGGTTTATGTAGCTCCAAGGAGCCGAAAAGAAAGGAGCTCACCCCGTGGGATCACAGATGCTTCTTTCCACCTGGTGCTTCTGGCTAAAGATTGGCAGGGATATCAGAACCTGGTCCGTCTGGTTACTGCTGGCTATCTGGAGGGATTTTACTATCGTCCCCGTATTGATAAGGAACTTTTGAGCCAGCATTCGCAAGGGCTGATCGCCTTGAGCGCCTGTCTGAAGGGTGAGATTCCGCAAGCCTTGGCCCGCGGAAATACAGATGAGGCTCGGCAGGCCGTCAGGCAATATATAGAGATCATGGGACGGGAAAATTTCTTTCTGGAGCTTCAAAGTAATGGCCTGGCCGAGCAAAGAATAGTAAACCGAGAGCTAGTTGCCTTGGCTAAAGAATTTGATCTGCCTCTGGTAGCCACCAACGACTGCCACTACCTTGAGGCCAAGGAAGCCTTAAGCCACGAGGTGCTCTTGTGCCTTCAGACCGGCAAAACGCTCGATGATCCCAAGCGAATGCGCTTTGGTACCGACCAATTCTACTTTCGCTCTCCTCAGGAGATGGCAGCATGTTTCCAAGAGCTTCCAGAGGCGATAACCAATACCCTGTCCATTGCTGAGCGCTGCAATCTGGAGTTTACCTTTGGTCAATATTTTCTCCCCTCTTATCAGCCGCCGGATGGAAACAGTCTGGAAGATTACCTAGAGGAGCTAGCCTATCAGGGGATTGTCAAAAGGTATGGGAGCTTGCTGCGGGATTTAGACACAAAGGGGCGACTTTCCCGGCTTCGGCAAGAAAGATTAGCTCATCGAGAGGAGAAGCAGCCTCCTCCTGAGGCAAGATGTTTGAGCGAGCCACCCCAGGCCGCAGCCATTTTGGACCGGCTCGATCATGAGCTTCGGGTGATTGAAAAAATGGGCTTTGCCGGCTATTTCCTTGTTGTCTGGGACTTTGTCCACTATGCCCGGCAGCAGGGGATCGCTGTAGGACCAGGCAGGGGTTCGGCAGCCGGCAGCTTGGTTGCCTATGCCCTTGGGATTACTGATATTGATCCCTTGGCCTATGGGCTTTTGTTTGAGCGGTTTTTGAATCCTGAGCGGGTGAGCATGCCGGATATTGATATTGATTTTTGCATGCGACGCCGGGATGAAGTGATTGATTATGTAACTAAAAAGTATGGCCGGGATAATGTGGCTCAGATTATCACCTTTGGAACCATGGCCGCTCGGGGAGTAGTAAGGGATGTGGGGCGGGTTTTGGGCATGGAGTATGCCGAGTGCGATCGGATCGCCAAGCTTATTCCTAATGTTTTGAATATCAGCCTAGATGAGGCTATTCAGCAGGAAGAGCGGCTGAGAAACCTTATCCAGGAAAATGAGAGGGTAGCTAAGCTATTTGAGATCTCGAAGGTGCTCGAAGGCCTAACCCGACATGCCTCAACCCATGCGGCTGGAATTGTCATCAGCCCAAGGCCGCTGGTGGAATTTCTCCCCCTCTACAGCGTGCAAAAGGAAAAGGGTGAGGCCGCGGCAGACAAAACCGATATCGTCTGTCAGTTCCAGATGAAGGATATCGAAAAAATAGGTCTGCTAAAGATGGATTTTCTCGGTCTTCGTACCCTGACCGTGATTCAGGATACCCTGGAGTTGATTCGGGAGTCTCACGGAGGGCTACAGCTTGATTTGAACACTATTCCTATGGATGATGAGGCTACCTTCAACCTCTTGAAGGAAGCTAGAACCATTGGGGTATTCCAACTCGAAAGCTCAGGGATGAGGGATCTGCTTCGGCGGATGAAGCCAGATCGGTTTGAGGACCTGATCGCCCTGGTGGCTCTCTTTCGGCCAGGGCCACTGGGTAGCGGCATGGTGGATGATTTTATCCAGAGAAAATTTGGCCAGGTGCAGATACACTACGACCATCCCTGCCTGGAGAGCATTCTGAAAGAGACCTATGGGGTGATCGTCTATCAGGAGCAGGTGATGAAGATCGCCAGTGAGCTGGCTGGATTTAGCCTGGGTGATGCAGATCTTCTGCGTCGAGCAATGGGGAAAAAAGACCCTGAGGTCATGGCCAAACAAAAGAGCAAATTCATCGAGGGAGCCACAGCCAAAGGGGTTGATCCCAAGGTGGCGGATAAGATCTTCAATCTCATATTTCATTTTGCTGGCTATGGGTTCAACAAATCCCACAGTGCAGCCTATGCCCTGATCTCCTATCGTACCGCCTATCTAAAGGCCCATTATCCGGTCGAGTTAATGGCCGCTCTGATGACCAGTGAAATGGAGAATACCGATGAGGTGGTTAAATTTATCAACGAAGCCAAAGAGATGGGAATCGCTATCCTGCCCCCTTGTGTGAATGAGAGCCAGCAGCATTTTAATGTGGTCGATGGCCGCATCCGGTTTGGGCTGGCAGCCATCAAGAATGTGGGAGAAAATGCCGTAGCTGCCATTATCAGAGCCAGGAAAAAAGGGGGGAAGTTTTTAGATCTATTCGATTTTTGCCGCCGGGTTGATCTTCGGACAGTGAATAAGAGAGTTTTGGAAAGCCTAGTCAAGGCAGGAGCTTTTGATTCTCTGGGAGGGCATCGAGCTCAGCTTATGGCTGCTCTTGATGAGGCAGTGGAATTTGGCCAGATGATGCAAAAAGCCAAAAGCAGCCGCCAGACATCCCTCTTTGACTATGATGAACAACAGCAGGGGAGCACTGATCAGCCTAACCTCAGTGGACGAGGAACCCACAGCCTGCCCCAGGTTGAGGAGTGGCACGAGAGACAGCGGCTACAATATGAAAAGGAAGTAATCGGCTTCTACCTAACCGGTCATCCCCTGCATCGGTATGCCCGGGATCTGAAATTCCATACCAGACACACCAGCCAGGACATCCCCTCTCTGGCTGCTAAACAGGAGGTGCGCTGCGGCGGTCTGCTGAGACTTGAGCGGGAAATAGTAACTCAGAAAAAGGGAGAGCGGATGGCTTTTGCTATCCTTGAGGACACGTACGGTTCGGTTGAGGTGGTTCTTTTTCCCGAAATATACAAAAGCGCAGCCTCTTTTCTCGATCAAGACATCCCGGTGCTAATCAAAGGGCAGGTGGATCTTAGGGGAGAAAAGGCAGCAGTGGTGGCTAATGAGGTGCTATCCTTGGACGATTTGCGAAAGAAAGTGGTGAGGGAACTACATCTTCGGCTACTCATTCAGGATCTTACCCAAAAGAAGGTGAGCGATCTGCATCACATTATTCAGAATCATCAAGGGGGGCGGTGCAGACTCTACTTGCATCTTCTTACTGATGAGGGGAAAGAGCTTGTTTTCCTAGCCGGATCCTCTATCCAGGTTGATCCTTCGGATGAGCTGATTATGGAGCTTGAAAAACGTCTAGGGAATGAAGCTGTTTTGCTCGAGAGGTAAGTGGTCCTCTCGCCAACAAAGTGCGCAAGCTGGGCGGACTAAAGGTCTGCCCCTACAATTAATAGCGTAATTGATCAGCTGCGCAACTTGTGTTACGCACTTAGCAAAAAGACCAGTAAGTGATAAAAATAAAAATGTTAAAATATAACAAATAATAAATAAAATGTCAATTTTATTTGAAATAAAAGCCGAATGAGAATAGAGTTTAAAGCCGAGGTTAGCGGACTTTTAAAATGAGGGAGCGGAGAAACTAGGTGGCTATTTTGGATTTTGAAAAACAATTCGTTGAATTAGACAGCGCGATCAAGGAAATGCGGCAGTTGGCTACGGAATGGGGCGATAGCGCTCGCCAGGAGCTTAAGAGGCTGAAAAAAAAGCGCCAGAAGGTTTTTTACGAAACCTATACTAAATTAACACCCTGGCAAAGAACCCTTCTGGCTAGGCATCCAGACAGGCCCTATACCCTAGATTATATCAATATAATCTTTTCTGATTTCATTGAATTGCACGGTGATCGCAAATTTGGCGATGATTCAGCCATTGTTGGCGGGCTGGCCCAACTAGGCAGCCATAAAGTAGTGGTCATTGGGCACCAAAAGGGAAGAGGAACCAAGGAAAACATCAGCCGAAATTTCGGAATGGCTAGCCCCGAGGGGTTTCGTAAGGCTTTGCGGATTATGAAACTGGCTGAAAAATTCCGAAAACCAATAATTACCTTTATCGACACCCCGGGGGCCTATCCAGGGCTTGGGGCGGAAGAGCGGGGACAAGCTGAGGCTATTGCCCGCAATATCTACGAGATGATGTTCCTGCGGGTGCCGATCATTTCAATTGTTACCGGAGAGGGGGGAAGCGGCGGAGCCCTAGCTCTGGGTGTAGCCGACCGGCTGCTGATGCTAGAAAACAGCGTCTATTCTGTAATCTCTCCTGAAGGCTGTGCAGCCATTCTCTGGAAAGACCACACCAAGGCCAATGAGGCCGCTACTGCTCTGCATATGACGGCCCAGGATCTATTAAAACTTAAGGTGGCCGACGAAATCCTGAAAGAGCCTATCGGCGGAGCACATCGCAACCCTACCATGATGGCTCATATCATTCGCCGGGCCATTCTCCGGTATCTCGCTCAGATGTCCAGGCTTTCAGAAGATAAACTTCTCGAGGACCGCTATCGACGATATCGCCAGTATGGTGTCTTTCGAGAACTAGTTGACTAACCTCACCTTTCCCCTTGGCTTAAGACCTCATATAGCTTGCCCTTGGCCAAAGACTTCATATAGCTTCATAAATAGGTTCGTATAGCTTCATTATGATGCAATCTCGTAATGATGCGATCTGGCGATCCAATCTCTCTAAAAACCCAGCCCCAGGGTATTTGGCAAGCAAAATATGAGCCTCGGGGGCTTTCCTCTTAAGAAAACCCACTCCCCAATCGAAGAAGTGGACTCCAATACATTCACCTTCTCTAAGTATAATTATTCAAAAGAGTTATTCAAGCTCAGATGATGCGAGTGAGGCGAGCGGCCCTGCCCCGCCGGTGTTGAAAAATTTGTTACCACCTGCTCGATAAGTAAACAGCAAAGGAAATTATGCTTCTGAAGAACAGAATTTTTTCAGGAAATAAATATAAATTATCAAATAAAATTATATTTTTTAATAAAATAGCGGCCCATCCATGTTTTTATCTTGTCCATCCACGTTTTTATCTTTATTACCACTATTAACAATGTTTTTATACTTACTTATCGCTCCTCCCTACTCAAACAGCTATCCCAAATCTCCTGCACTAAAGAAAAGCACTCAAGCAAGCTATAAGGCGGCAAAACCAAAGAGAGGTATATTTAACTATTTGATTTATAGCCAATAAATTTTCCCCCACCCTTGGCAGCGATTTTGCAAGATTAGATAATGGTTCCGTTACTGTTCTGATGGCTGCTTCTTACTGCTAACCGTTAACCTTGTTTAAGCCCCTGCTGGCTTGATAGGGGGGAATTTGAAGGAGGGAAGAATCTTGAAAGAAAAAACGCTTTTCCTCTGTGTTATCTTGGCTACGGTACTGATATTCTCTTCCCGTGTCTGTTTCGCTGGGTCTAATAACTATAAGTCCTACAGCAGCTCAGGCGGAGAGATGAAATCAGAAGCAACAGGTTCAAAAACTACAACAACTGGGGCTCTTTCTGGTCCCAAAGGCTTTTTGACTGCCCGACAGGGAGGAAATCGACAATTCAAATGGGTTACCAGCAGCGGGAAAACACCCGGTGATAGATCAGCCCGGGGGGCCTTAGATGGCTCATCCTACTCCAGTAAGGATAATACCTTCACCACAACCGTTCTCTCAAATACGGTAAGAGTCGGCCAAGAAATCAACGGCGAGAGGTACGGCGTCTATAAAACCTTCCTCTCCTTTGATACCACTGGTATCCCGCAGAATGCTAACAACATTTCCGCCAAATTGGTTTTCTATGGGAAAAGAAAGGTCTTAACTTCTGGTTCTGATTTCACTATCCATATTTTTAAATCAGTTTACGAAGAACCTCTCTGGAATTCAGATTGGGGGGCAATCATAGGACCTCCATTAGAAAAAGGAGAACTATATGCAAGTGCGCTGAGCACTCCCTCTGACCCTAATGCATCGTCAATAGATCCCGATTCGTGCCGTAACGAGCTTGAAATTGACGATCCCATCAGCTTGATTAATAAAGGAGGAATTACCAAGATAGCCCTGGTGAGCGACAACACCTTTGCAGGGCTCGCCCCCTCAGGCCAGGAGTATGTCGAGCTCTACTCGCCCAATGCAACAAAGCAGCTGCGGCCTCGGCTGGAAATCAGCTATGATGGGAATCCGCCTGATATCAAACCGGTACTTACCTGGGTTACTGGAGATACATACTTTAAGGATACCGGAGCTTGGCCTGATACCATCAATGCCGGACAAACGGAGGTAAATTTCAAGGTCCGATATGTTATGGCTGATGCGAATGGTGAATCTGGGTCTCCGCCTGCAGTTGCTCAGGTATTAATCGACAAAAATAGTGATGGAGATTACGACGATCCAGGTGAGCAGGTGGATATGACCAAGGATTCAGGGGATTCTGATTTCAGCGATGGGGTAATTTATACAGCTACCGTTCCCATTGTTTCTACAGGACAAAACATTAGATATCAATTCCTGTTCAAACCTGCTGCAGATAGCGAGGTTGAAGCAACAGGCACCCCGGCTACAGCTCACCTGATTACTGCCGTACAGGCTCCGAAGAATTCAAGCGACAATAAACTATGTTTTATCTCTTCCTTGAGGAGATAGTAGGAGGAAAATTTACCTTAAGTATAAAATCTTAAAAATATAATTTCAAAAATTATAAAAAGGGCTGCCCAAGGGATAGAAGGCAGCCCTTCCTTTTTTAAAAGTCAACCAGATATTCCCCATCTCAAGGGGAAAACCCTTTTGAAAAAGGGTTTTCCCCTTGAAACCCCTTTCCTAAAACTTTAATTATAAATTAAAATTTTAGGAGGATGGTTTGGAAGGAACCCTTTTTTAAAAGGGTTCCTTCCAAATAAAAGGGCATTAAAGATGGGAAACATCTGTGGTCAGGTTACAATAACAGGTGTAGCTGCCGGCGCGGTCGGAGCTACGGCTGGCGTTGTGGCCGCAGGGGGTGTTCCGACCGTGGTGGTAATACTACTCGTTCCCCAATTCCCCAGCAGGCCACCTAGTCCTCCCAAGCCCAGCAAGCCTGACATACCTCCCATAAGGCCGCCATAGAGCCCTAAGCCATAGAGGCCCATACCATAAAGACCGCCATATAGACCACCATATAGACCAAGACCGTATAGACCCATACCGTAGAGACCAAGGCCATATAGACCCATACCGTAGAGGCCACCATAAAGCCAAGGACTATAGAGGCCGCCATAGAGCCCGAGTCCATAGAGGCCCATACCATAGAGGCCAAGGCCATATAGACCCATACCATAGAGCCCCATACCATAGAGACCAAGGCCATAAAGACCATAGTAAGCTTGCGAGGTCTTGGGAGTGGCGGTAGAAAAGATAAGGCAAGCTAAAAGAGCAATAGAAATACTCAAAATTTTTTTGGGAAGCATAATCTTACTCCTCTCCATAACCAGATAATAAAAAATTGATCAGCGACACCAAATCAACATTGGCTAATGCCCGTTTTTTTTTAGCTTCTGACTACCACCTCCTTTCTGCTCTTTCTGCCTTCAAATCACAGAAAGACCCATACCAGATCACAAAAGACCCATAATAAGATCATAAATCCAGGTTTTAAGTGCCCGACCATAATGAGTTTATAACATCCCGGGTGAGATAATCATCACCATTGTCCATAGCCTGGCCATTAATTGATCCTTTCGCTAAGTGCATAACACAAGTGCACAGCGGATCAATTACGCTATCAATTGTAGGTGTGGACCTTATGCCCACCCAGCTTGCGCACTTTATTGCCCAGCTTGCGCACTTTGTTAGCGAGAAAACCACTAATGATGAGTTATAAATATTTATGGTCGGTTGCTTATCGTCCACAGAGCCGGTTAAATTATCTGTAACTGCCTTGATCTGGAACTGCCTTGGCTGAAAAAAAGAGTATGATTTTTTGTAAAAAACCATAAACTCGCCGCGCACACAGGAGGAAAAACAATCAGATTGAGAGGAGTAATCCTAGAAAAGAAAAAAGCAGTCGCTGAGAAAAACAGTCATTCGAGCTGAAAAGATATTTTTCAGTCTAATTTAGTCTATCATCATCGCCCTTGACTGAAATAACAGGAAGTCTAATATCACCCGAGGACTTGGAAAAACGCGAGTGCATCTCGCGGCCGCTAGGCCGCAAAGATACCGAGCCACTCGCGCACTTCTCAATAGGCAATTATCTTTTGTGAAGGATCAATCAACAATATATCTTCCACACTTTGGACAGACGAAAATATCGTTACTGTTGTGGATCGTAGCTGCGAGCGAAGTGGATAATTTAATCATGCAACCTTGGCACACTCCATCTTTAATTTTAAAAACTCCAGCCCCAAATTTTTCTGTCAGTCGATCAAATCTGGCCACAATCGACTGGTCCAATTCTTCCCGAATAAGCTTTATCTCTTTTTCAATTCGGGCTCTTTCTTCTCCGTTGCCGTTCTCCTTTATCATATTTGTCAGGGTTTGAAGCTTCCAGAGCAATTTAGCTCCTTGGACATTAGCATGATCGGGGGAAATCTGCAGCTCGACCTGGGAGAAAATCTGAGCTATCTGCTCGTAGCTCTGAATCTCAAGAAATTTTTCTTTCATTCCGGGATTGCTCAGCAGGAATCTGGCTAATCCGCCAAATAGGTGATTGAACAAGCCAGGTACATTAGGTTTCCAGATAATCAACAGGATAACATAAACTGGTTTGCCATCAATAGAATTGAAATCAATACCATTCCTGGTTATTCCAACACAAATAATTGGCCCGTCCTGAGTTTTTATCCTGGCATGAGGAAAGGCAAAACCATTTCCTACTCCAGTTGAGGACAAGGACTCTCTGTCCAGGATCCTCTCGAGGACATCTTCATTTCCCTCAAATTTGTGAAACTGACACACCCGGTCCACCATTTCTCTCAAGACAGATATCTTGTCCTCACCTTGAAGATTGAAAATTACCATCTTAGGATCAATCAGCTCAGATAATTTCGTGTTATTTAAGAACAATTGCCCGGCGTTCAAATCGATTACCTCACCTTAAAAATTAAGTTAACAATAGAATTATTATTATAGGTTAACTCAAAGCCTGGATCGCTCCCTATGGTTAAGGGAAAATTAAAAGAAAGGAATTTTTTTTGAAGAATATTATATTTTTTGCTGGGGATTATTAGCTGTATAGCATATTGTCTGAAAATTGACATACTACACTGCTGCCTAGGGTATAGTAGAGATAGGTTTGAAAATTTTCCAGGACATTCAAGCTTATTTTTCATAAGTGATAATATAGCCTATGTCTCTTTTCAATATATCATGAAATAGGGTAGATGAGCAAATTTTTTAACAAAAAAATTAAAGCCTCAAGCTTTCAAGATTGAAAAATCAGAAAAAAATGATTAGAAAAAAAGCTGATCACTCTTATATGCTCTTATATATCAGAACAACCATAAACCCTCAAAGGGGCTTAGCTCTTATTTAGGGTTATTTCTCTTGAATGGTAGCTAATAAATAAGAGCGAAGACGATATGGCCACTTAGAAAAAAGAAGAAAGATGGCTACTGGAGAGGCAAGGAGATGAGGCAAAAAAGGGCAAGACGTGAGACAAAAAGGGCAAAAATAAGCACCAAGGGCAAGAAAAAAATGACCTCAGCGCAAGTTGAGAATCGGCCGCATAATCTGGAACATGACAAAGGGGCACCCCTTATTTAAGGAGATGCCCCTCTCTTTGGCTTTAAGTGTTCTTCAAAAAGATGTCTTGTGGCTTAAGCCACGAAGTCTTGTCTTAAGCCATGAAGCCGCTTAAAAATTAGAAAATAACAGCCGAATTAGCAGGAGAAGTGGTCGTATTGTTAAACAGATTTGGGAAAAGTTGATTATATAGGCCAGCTACCCCAAGCAGCGGAGCAATCTGCAAGAAGGGGATTTGGTAATTTACCCCAGCGCCGGTATCAACCGTGTAGTACAGGTTGTTAACTCCAAAAGGAGTGCCAAATCCGTACAGCCCACCGTAGAGACCACCATATAGCCCGTAGCCGCCATACAGCCCGCCATACAGGCCATATAATCCACCATATAGCCCATAGCCGCCATACAGGCCATATAAACCACCGTAGAGACCACCATACAACCCATAGCCACCATAACCACCATACAGACCACCGTACAGACCATATAATCCGCCATATAGCCCATAGCCGCCGTACAGCCCGCCATAGAGCCCGCCGTATAATCCGTAATA
>Ga0078972_1006251_pt1 | contig 28657 bp, 17 predicted proteins | sample YelNatPaOPGAMG01_FD_67568 | JGI IMG/M metagenome (GOLD analysis project Ga0078972, IMG submission 67568) | Hot spring thermophilic microbial communities from Obsidian Pool, Yellowstone National Park, USA - OP-RAMG-01 (SPADES assembly) (version 2) | ecosystem: Environmental > Aquatic > Thermal... | reverse complement strand
CCGGGGACGCGCGCGCTCCCGACCGCGATTCCTTTCTCCAACGCGCTGGACCAACCGCCATCGTCAACCTCCCCATTTTTCTGCCCTCCATTTTTCTGCCATTCCCCCTTTCACCCCTTCGCGTATATTTCTGCTGCCACTGAAAACCCGGTCGTCGGTTGTTTCGTTATCTCACAGCGATCATTCAATTGCGGCTGTACCGCACTGTGTTTTGTGAAGGCCGGCGCGTTGAAAGCAGGCCGGAGGATTGCTCCCCCGGCCTGCGCACTACCAACTCGTTTGGAGGTTCGTATGCTATTGGACTTTAACCCGATAGAACCTTGCGGTGGAAGACGGCGCAACTGTCACGCTGGGAGCAATTGCGTCTGGAACCGACGACCACGGTCCTTGAACATTGTCTGCGTATTCAAGCGTGCCGGTTGACCACTCGATTACTATGTCGGATCCGACCTTTTTGACACGCAATGTGACCTCGGGCGGAGCCGTGGTGTCAAAGCTAAGTCCTCGCTGGCCGACGACGTAAATTGCCTGAGCATCGTAGTCTGTAAGCACACGCCGCCAGATGCCGATGTCATCTATGGTGAACACTCCCGGCTCGGCGTAACTGCCGCCAGCCTGCCCAACACACCATTCCATGCCCGTGCGCAAGTCCCAGTCATGGGCAGTTGCAATGGACATTGCATGCACCTTGACACCGTCAAGCCATGTAGTCCCGTCCCCTGCACGGTCGAAAACGTGAACAAGATGATGCCAGTTGCCGTCGTTGAGGGTGTTTCGCACCGGATCGTACAAGCCGATGCCGGGCCACGGACGTGGTTCTATGGCATCGTTCAATCCCCACGACCAGCCGCCCTGATTGTACGAAGGAGCAATTGTCACCCCCTTGTCCCCCATTGAATAGCCGTTGTTAGCAATGAACGGCAGGTCACCCGGACTGCCGGTGAACTTGATCCAAAACGCCACCGAAAAGCTCTGCCCGGGACCGAAATCAAGGTCTGCAGGAGTGCCCAGCGACACATAATTCGCGGCCGTGACAGCACCCGACTCGACAAGCGTGCTGTACTGCAACGCGCCCGAACCGATCTTGCCAGACACTATTTCCGGAACGCCCCTCGGCTCCCCATTGTTGTTGCGACCGGAACTGTCCTTGTAGTCGCCGTCAAACTTGAGATGCAAAACCAGCCCCTCAGAAAGGTCCACATAAGAAGGAACAGGTTTCACCGTCAGAGTAACCGGTGTTGTTGAGATTGTCGTTGTTCCCTGGGTCACGAACAATTGGTAAGTGCCCGTGTCAGACTCGGTCGCGCTGTCGAACACAAGGCTGCTTCGCACGGCTCCGGGAATGTCTTGGCCGTTTTTCTTCCATTGGAAAGCCAAAGGCGGAGTGCCGACAACCTTGGCCTGCAACACATAACTGTTGCCAGCCATGATTGTTTGGCCTTTTGGCTGCTCGACAATGGCGACCGGCGTGACCACCAAGGTTCCGTCCACGCCGGCATCGCGAATAATCTTTATCTCTGATTCTGTAAGTGCATGGTCGTAAACCGCCACGTCGTCCATGCTGCCCTTGAAATAGCGAGCGCCTGGACCACCAGTATCATGACCAAACCGTACGGCATTCCATGTCGCTGTTCCATGGTTAAGGTAGTTCACCGAAGACCACAAACCTGAACCGTCGTCAAGGTACAATGTCGCCTGCGTCGGTTCCACCACCAGAGCAACAAAGTTCCACCGATCAGGAGTTGGATACAACCCTGAATCCCAGTTGTAACTTTGAGGAGCATCATTCCAAGTATAGCCGAGTTGGCTTCCCCTCGTATAGTCAAGGCCGCAGACGGTACCACCGCCACCACGAGTGAAAACCAAGCCGGTATAGTCAACTTGGACAGCATCCGGTTTGATCCAGGCAATGATCGTCATGCTGCCAGCAATCTGACCGAACGCCGGCACATCAACGTAACCCCTGCTTCCGTCGAACGCATAGGCTTTGTTGCCCGGGTCGAAACCCTTGAGAGCCGGCGGCTCAGGACCAGGAACATTGTTCGTTATCCCTGCGCCGTAAGTGCCGTTGCGCTCGCCCCAACTGTCGTATGCGACAGTACCGCTTGTCTCGTCCATGCGCCAATAACCAATCGGGTTGCGCTCAATTATAGCTGTAGCGAGCTTGCTGGGCGTCAGCAATGTCAAGGTTGCGCTGACGTTTGTGCTGCCATAGGGATTGCTGACCAGCACACTGTACGTGCCCACATCCCCTGGCCCGAGATCGGACAGGGTATAAACAGGGGAGGTCGCCCCGGTGATAGGAACGCCATTGAGATTCCACTGATACGACAACGGTCCGCTGCCAACAGCAGTCACCGTGAACGTCGCTCGCGCACCCGCATAACGCGACACTGGCTCGGGCGCTTTCACAATAACAGGCGGACCGCTGACCACCGTCAGCGCCACAATCGAACTGGTGACAGCACCGAACGTGTTGTTGACCACCACGGCGTAGTTCCCGCTGTCGCCGATCGTCAGATTGTTGAAGACCAGCTCGGGCGCGGTTTGCCCCGGCATTGCAACGCCGTTCTTGGTCCATTGGTAATGCAACGGCGACGCGGAAGCGGATTCGTCGCATTTAACAGATAGCGACAGGCTCGTTCCCTCATAGACCGGGGGCGGCGGCGCCTGGGGCTGCACCAGAATGATCGGGGGAACTTCGGCCGCCGCATACAGTTGCATAATCTCATCTGCTGTTAATGCTCTGTCGAAGATGGCCACTTCGTCCATGACGCCCTTGAAAGCACTGTTTTCCCCGTAATAAGGCCCGCGTGCGTCATAACCGATGAAAATCGGGTTGACCGACCAGTCGTGGGGACCGGACGGCATGGTTGTTTCGCTCTCAGGAACAATCCTCGAGACTGCACGGGTGTTGAGGTAAACAGTCCGGTTGGTGGGTGTGAACACCACAGCGCAGAAGGCCCATTGCTGGTGTGGAGTGTTCAAGCCCGGATCCCACTGCCAATACACATCACCCTTGTTCCACAGTATGCGCAACTCCTGTCCCACGTTCGGGCTGCTCCCATTCGCACCGAGTGTCAGGCCGGTGCCGTTGCCTGCACCGTTCGGAGATGACTCATCGCTGTCGCGCTGGGTTACCAAGCCCCGCCAGACCCACTGGTCACCGTCACGTTTGATCCAGCAAGTGATGGTCATGTTTTCTGTGGTCCCGTTCTGGGGAGGGACCTTGATGCAACTGCCGGGTGTATCAGGGTTGCCCGGCGTGCCATCTCTGAGACCTGCAGTCCCTGCAAACACGCAGCCGGTGTTGTTCGTGCCAAAACCCTTATATGGCACTCCCTGGGCTCCGCCGTTGGCGCCCGGCATGTAGATGCCATCCGCACCGGCACCCCAACTGCCGCTGTTGACTGCCGTCACCGGCGGCGGCGGATCGACCGGCCATTCATCCATCCGGTAGTAAACGATCGGGTTCTGCGACAAAACAAGCTCGTTGTAAGGAATCGCGCGGTTCGCATTGGTTCCGTTTTGGTAGTGCGCAAGGATATCCGCCGAACTCAGAGCCTTGTTGTAGATCGCCACTTCATCAATGTAACCACTGAAATTCCAGCCGTCGTACTTTTCCCCGCGACCGCCGATGGCGGTTTGGCTGGCATAGTTCGCCAGAAGAGGCGTGGTCAACACCTCCCTCGCCACTTCAACCCCGTCAGCATAAAGGATGACGCTGGTACCGTCGTACACCGCGGCAAAATGCTGCCAGGTTCCGATTTGGACCACGCCGGCTGCCGTGATGAATTTGTAAGGTGTAACACTGTAGTCAGTCGAGCCGATCACGAACTTCAAATCCGTCCCCTCGGCGCGAAAGCTCCATCCGCTGCGGTCCCTTTCATTGGCCGGATTATCGCCCGCAAGCATCGAGTGGACGAGCGTGCCGGTGTCGATACCGGTGCTGTTGGCCCAACACTCGACCGTGAACGGCTGAGGGGGATCAGGGTTTATGGCTGCGTTCCATGGGATCAGAATCCTGCCCCTGCCTTTTGCATATTCATAAAAGATCGTCGCTGTATTGGGGTCGCCTGCCAAAGCGCCCGGAACCCCATGCGGAGACAGGTCCCAAGCACTGCCCCAGCCATAGTAAGAACCATTGGCAACCGCACCGAGGCTGCCGTAGTTGGTCACCGTTGTCGGAAGAGTTGCCGGCTCATTCAGTCGCCAGTAACCGACCGGGTTGAGGGACATGACGGTATTCGAATAATCGGCTCGTGTGGCCATCACCGCCCCCAGAGCCATCAGAACCCCGCCTGTGAACATGAGCAAGGATTTGACTCGGTATGATTTCATAACGATTTCCTTCGGTCCTTTGGTTATGTGCATTGCTGTTGGGTGCTGTTGGAGAAGGCCTTTCGGTCTTCTCGACAAAAGTTCGCTCTTCCGGCGTGCAGGGAGCCCGGCCGAACAGAAGAACTGATCCACCGTGAAACCAAGCCGATGACAACGTTGAATCGCTTTGCCGGCATGTCCTTTTCTTGCACATCGTCTCAAACGCTCAAAATCCAACGCCGTGACCGCGCCGATTCACGGGAATTTCGACCCCAGATTAACACTCCTTCAGGGCTTGTCTTGGTGTATTTTTGCAAAGAAACGTCAAAGTCAGCACAATTCTCACCGTGTCGCAGCCGCAAGCGAACCGTCGCAGTGCGATAAATGAGTCTGTTCCAAGCTTGGCGCTCTGTCGCGCCGCGCTGAACAAGGCGACTTTCGTCGCCCAACGGAGGGAGGTGCGATTGGGATCAATGGCCGAGCAGTTCGGAGGTAAAAGTCTCGAATAATCCGCTAATCTGCGATTCTCGCGAAGAGCTTTCAATACACTACTACAACCCCATTTTTCTGCCCTCCATTTTTCTGCCATTCCCTCTTTCGTCCCTTTTCGTTTCTTTCGGCTATCACCAAAACACAACCGGTCTTTTTGTGGTTGGCAGAAAACGACGAGAAAAGACGATCGAATCTGATTGTCCCATCCTTACTTCTTGCGGTTCCGATATTGAGCGCCCGGAGACGCGCGCGCTCCCGACCGCGATTGCTTTCTCCAACGCGCTGGACCAACCGCGATCATTAACAGCCCCATTTTTCTGCCCTCCATTTTTCTGCCATTCCCCCTTTCGCCCCTTTTCGTTTCTTTCGGCTATCACCAAAACACAACCGGTCTTTTTGTGCGTGGCAGAAAACGACGAGAAAAGACGATCGAATCTGATTGTCCCATCCTTACTTCTTGCGGTCCCGATATTGCGCGCCCGGGGACACGCGCGCTCCCGACCGCGATTGCTTTCTCCAACGCACTCGACCAACTGCCATCATCAACCTCCCCATTTTTCTGCCCTCCATTTTTCTGCCATTCCCATTTCGCCCCTTTTCGTTTCTTTCTGCTAAATCCCAAACCTCAGTCGTGGTGTGGCGCAGATTTATGCGGCGGTCGGCCTTCGCTCTCGAGTATGGCCCGCAATGCCTGTACATCGAGTTTATCTTTCTGGCGCCAGGAATCCTCCTTGAGGAAAATCAGGTCTTCGGGTGAAAGATAGTGAACACGGCCTCCACCAATTTCCAGATAGCGCAGGCGGGGGCGGAAATCGTCGAGCACTTTGCCCCGCATTCGAGTGAAGATATCGAGTTCAAAATCCTCGATGACGCGAATCGAGCCTTCGACGTCTTGGAAATCTTCCGGTTTCAGCTCACGAGACCAGCCTTCGCCCCACTGTGCGAGACATGAAAGGAGCCGCTGAATATTCTCGGGCGTGCGCTGAACCAGAATATCTATGTCCAACGTCAAACGTGGATAGCCGTTGAAAATGACCGCCAATCCACCGACCACCGCGAAATCAACGCCGTGGGCCACCAGTGCGGCCAACAACTTTTCGAATCGGGAAGTAGTCTCCTTCGGTTCGGACAAGGGCTCCATGCGCGTGTTTTTTGAGGAAACCGGCCAAGTCTTCCAGATGAGCCAGCCGACGTGACACGGTGAGGGGTGATCCGACCACCTTGCGAACGGGCTGTTGCATTGGTTCGACTTTAACCTGCATGTGGACATATTAGTCCATGCGTGCGGGGATGGTCAACCAGTATTCCGCAAGCAGGCCGGCAACCTTACACTCGACCGACGCGCTCCCGACACGATCGCTTTCTCCGACGCACCGGAACGACCTCAGCGCGGCGCAGCCGCAACCGAATGATCGCGGCGAGATAAATGCGTTCGTTCCAAGCTTGGCACTCCGCCGCGCCGCGCTGAAAGGGGCGACTTCGTCGCCCAAGGGGGATGAGATTGAGATCAATGTCGAAACACCTTGAAAGCAAAAGCCTCGAACCACGCGCTTATCTGCGATTTCCGCGCAGATTGTCCAATATTATGATCCAAAGGCTGCACTTTGGCGACAAATTGAGCAAACTCCCCGCCTGAAAATTTTCGCAAGAATGATCGATTCCTCAACATAGTTATGCAGCAGTATTTACCCTCCCTATTTTTCTGCCCTCCATTTTTCTGCCATTCCCCATTTCGCCTTTTTTCGTTTCTTTCGGCTGTCACCCAAAGATCACCTGTCGGATCTTTCTGTTAGCCGAAAAAAGGAAAAGAAAACAAAAAAACGCGATCGCCCTGTTACCACTTTTTGCGACCCCGATACTGTTTACGGAAAAAGCACCGGCTGACGCCGTCAGGTTGGCGGCTGGAAACAGAGCGTTGCCTTTTTTGTGTTCAGCGCCCTGCCGATTCCAAGCCGCCAAACCATCTGTTCACTGTGCCTTTTCCTGGTGCGTCACAATCGGCACATAACCGACTTCCAAACCGGGAGGCGGCTTCACGATCAAAGCCGGGTCGAGCGATGCCAGCTTGCCGCGCGTCGGCGGCGCCATGTAGTCGCGGTCAATAGGCCATGCCGCATGAAGTCTTTCCACAAACGCTTGCAGTTTGGCCTTCTTTTCCTGGCTCCAGTTGTATTGCTGGAACGACGGCTGGTCCACAAAACGGTACCAGAAATAGGTGACCACCGAACCATCCACGAGTTTGACCTTGAACGGGCCGCGGGCCGGACCGGGCCGGGTCCAAGCAGCACTGTTTGGTGAAGTATAAGGCGGGCCGGGCGGCGCCAACTCGAACGCCTGCGACTGCAGTCCGGTTTCAGCCGGCACTTCTGCGGCCCCGACCGCGACACGCTCATCGCCAACCTGTTTGAAATACTGCGGAAACAAACCGGCAGGACTGATGTCGTTGGTGAACCACTGCAAACCCCACACATTACCATCGAAAACCCGTGTGTCGAAGACGCGCTCGACCCCGGCGATCTTCTTGCCGGCCTGGTCGTACCGCGTCGTGCGTGTGTTGAGCTTGGGCTTGAAAGCGCCCTTCTCGTCGAAACGTCCGGAGCATGGCGGACCGCCGTCACGCCATGCCTTGAAAGCATTGTAGAGTGCGGCCTTCGAGTAGTAGGTCACGTCTTGAACAAGGTAGGCGCGCCCCTGGTCATCAACCGGCCACTGAAGTTTCGGCAGTTTCGAATAGACTGTCCCCTTGCTGTCCCTGGCGTCAAAGCGGGGCACGGTATTGATCTCCATCGCTCCGCCGCCCATGATACCGGGCCGCGCGTCCAGCCCGCGGCCATAGAGGAAAGGTTGATTGAACAGCTTGCCGATTTTGCTCCACGTCTCGGGGATGTAGTAGGCAATGGGACCTTTGAAATTGGCCGCGCTGAGGAAACATGTCCAACTCTGATCACCCGTCGGCATATCGTCGGTGGTCGGTTCCGTGAACGGCAGAGCCATCCATGTATAGCCGAGAAACTCGCCGTTTGGATTGCCCTGAAACGGCAACGCGTCGGGCGGAATCAGCAGGCGGTTGCTGAGCTGGGCAATGCCAAGACGATTATCGGGCAACGCCTCGTTGTCATAGAAAAACGACCAACCGGGCGACCCGATCTCGTAATCGTAGCACTGTGGGGTTCCGTTCATGCTGAACTTGGGCGGACCGTAGCGGAAATGATTCCCGGCCCAGTAACCAAGACCACCTTCAATCGTCTGAAAAACACTGCTCCAAGTTGGCCCGCGCTCCTTCCACTGGCGGGCCAGTGTTCCTTCCGGACACAGAGGCACGTTTTTGTTGTCCGAGTTGTCCGGTTGAATCCACGAACTTGGCAGGCCGATCTGGAAGTTTGCCAGCGGCTGATCCACCAGTGGCCACACAGCCGCATAAAACCCCATGCCAGCAGTGTAGTCGCCCTCGGTCGGCAGTTTTTCATGACCAAAGCCGATATAACCGTGCAGACCTTGCGAATAGGCTGTGACGGTGCCGGCTTTATCAGCCCCAGTTGTGTGAATGACCCCGACCGCGGCTGCGGCCAGCACGCAACAAAGTCTCTTTGTCGTTGCGCTGTTCATGTTTGGTCCTTTCTGTTGTTTCATGCGCATTCTTTGCTTGTCGTTCATGGCCCCGCAAATGAAACCGGCAATCAATGCCGGAAAACTTCACCGCATTTCTTTACGAAATTGCATGTCCAAAAGCCAACAAGAATGTGGCGAATATCGTGTCTGGCACAGAATGTAATCGCCATCGCCGGCACGCCCATCACACGGACGCGTTTGTGTCGCCCGATCGTTTGGTTTCGGCTGCGCCGCGCCAAACAAAATTGTTGACATCCCCGAACAACTCGACAGTATCAATAACGAACGTGAATGGGTATATGAAAGCGATTTCGCGTTTCTACCTGCTGTCGTTTCTCCTCTACGTCGCTTCCACTCCGCGGTCTTCAGCGCAACCTTACACTTTCACCTGGGACCCGGGCCAAAGTGGCTTCGACTGGCACGACTCGGGAAACTGGTTGAAAGAAACCGGTTCGTACCCAGACGACCATTACGACCGCGCAGTGTTCAACACGTCTGGAGCCAGCCCCATTCTCACCCGCAATGTCCAGGGCAACGAAGGCAACGGGCTTGGTCAGCTCGATTTTCAAACCTCAGGTTGGTCCATCAACAACGAAGCCGGAGGAGATTACACGATATTCTTCAACAGCGTTCAGTATTACAGCTACAATGCAATTTACAGCCGAGCCGCGGGCGTCAATTACATCAACACAAAAATAGAATTCAACAACTCCGGCCAAAACATATTCACCGGCACAGGAAATACACTTGTCCTCGGACGTGGTATCACCGGTTCTTATGCCCCGATCATCGATTCATTGAACCCGACTTCAGACGATACCGGCGCTGTGCGCCTTGACGTCGCAAGCAGCGTCAGCGGGTACTTCTTTCTGCGACAGGGAACCTTGCTTGTCCGGCACAGCCAGGGACTTGGTACCAACCCCACGTTATACATCGGAGGCGATCAGTGGGTCACAGATGGTGCAAATGCACGCCTGCTCACAGACGCCTCCAGCGTCACCATTTCCCAAAACGTCACAGTCAGGACCTACTCCGATCATCAAGTCAATGCCACCATCGGTGGGAACCAAACCACAGGCGCGTCAGCTTTCTCAGGTACAATCACTCTCAATCGGGATACAAGGTTCACCAGCGCAAACACCGATAATAACTCCGTTGCGTTCAACAACACCATTTCCGGCCCCGGCGGCGTAACCAAAATCGGCCCCGGCACAGTCGAATTCAACTACGCAAACACCTACCAGGGCCAAACTGTTGTCAACGCAGGTCGGCTCCGGCTCGGAACCTCCGGCGCACTGCCTTCCTCTACATCAGTCACTCTCGCAAATATCGCAGGAGCTGTCCTTGACCTGAACGGCTACGACCAGGCCATAAACTCGCTGGACGGCGGTGGCAGCAATGGCGGTTGGGTAACGCTTGGTACCGCAACACTCGCTCTCCAAGCCGGTGATTACGCCGGCGTAATAAGCGGTTCGGGCGGAGTCACCAAGGTTGGTTCAGGCACACTCACCTTGAGCGGCGCCAATTCTTACAGCGGCCCAACATACATCTACTCCGGTACGCTCGCTTATGGAGCAAACAACGTCATAGGCACCGGACCGGTAACAATCAGCGGCCCCACTGCCGTGCTAAATCTTGGCAGTTACAGTGACACTGTAGGCACCGTCACTCTCGACAACGGTGCCCAAATCACAGGCAGTGGCACCCTGAACAGCTCCTCCTCGTTCGAGCTCAAGAAAGGCGTTGTAACCGCAAGCCTCGGCGGCACCGCAACACTCAACAAGACAGGTAATGACACCGTAACCCTCGGCACCGCGAACACGTTCTCCGGTGATACCCGGATTCAACAGGGCACTCTTACCTTGAGCCACAGCATGGCGCTCCAAAACAGTACCTTGGACCTCAACGAGGCCGACACCGGGATACTAGACCTGAACTCACTCGATGTCACCCTTGGCGGTCTCAAAGGCGTACGTGATCTGGCAATCCCTGATGGGAAAACGTTGAGCGTCGGATACAACAACAGTTCGACCTCTTATGCCGGCCACCTCAGCGGCAAGAATGTGATTCTCCAAAAAATCGGTAATGGAACCCTTGTCCTTACAGCCGACAGCACATACTCCGGCACGACGCGGATCAACGCCGGCATACTTCAGATCGGCAACGGCGGTGCCTCGGGTTGGATCGATACGCCCGTGGAAAACCACGGCACTTTTTCCTTCCACAGATCAGACAACGTTACCTTCAGCAAATCAATCTCCGGACCTGGTTCGCTCGCCAAACTCGGGACTGGCACACTCACCCTGTCCGCCGACAATTCTTACTCGGGCAATACCACCATCACCGAAGGCACGCTTCTTGTGAACGGTAACTACACCGGCAACGGCAATTTTCAGGTGGGCGGTATGGCTGCCACGAAGGCCGTTCTCGGCGGTACCGGAACCATCATCGGCAATCTGCAAGTATTAGACCGCGGCGAAATATCGCCCGGAACATCCATCGGCACACTCACCGTCCAAGGTGACGTCTCTTTCGACACCGGCGGTACACTCAGAATCGAGCTCGACAGCGCAGGCGCCGGTTCTGCCGACCTGCTTCTTGTCAGCGACTTGTTCGACATCAGTAACGCAACCGTTGAGTTCAGCGCTCCTGCATCCCTCGATGACCCGGCCTACGTGTTCGTCACTTACGGGACGTTGAAAGGGCAAAGATTCCAAACCGTGCGCAATTTGCCGAACGGTTACCGTATCGACTACAACTATTCCGGCCTGAACCAAATCGCTGTCGTCGTGCCTGAACCAACCCCAACTCCTCTGGTTTCTCTCCTGCTCCTGGGCATCTACGCAGTGATTCGCCGGTTGAATCCCAGATAACACGATGCTCCAAACCAATGGTGCCGTGGACAATGCACCGCTTGGCAGTTGACCAACCATCCGCCCCGGCCCACTTTCATTCCAATTTAATCCCTCTTTCGCCCCTTTTCGCTTCTTTCGGCTGTCACCACAAAACCACTGGTCATTTTGTCCTCAGCCAAAAACAGAAAAAGAGTATCCGTGTTAGGAACCCCATCTGGGCAAGGAGGCCAAGAGCGGCAATGATGGCCGCATGGAAAAGACATTACCTTTCCGGCGTCGAAAGACCTCGACCGAAAAAGCGCGGATTCTGGCCGCCCGCGCGCAAAGCCAGTTGTGCAATCGCGATTTCGCTGCTCAACACGGCATTGCGCTCTCCACCTTCTACCGCTGGCAGCAGCAGTTGTCCACCGGCCAGAGAGCCGATCGGGCCCACCTGATCGAAGTGCCCAACCTGCTCAGTTCTGCACCGGCTCCCAGAACCTACCGGGTGCAGTTGGCCAACGGCACAGTCCTGGAGATCGCCTCGGGCTTTGTCCCGGAGGAACTGCGCTCCCTGACACAACTGATCCAGAGTCTATGATCCCGATAGGACCCGCCACCCGGATTTACCTGGCCGCCGGGGCCACCGATCTGCGCAAGAGTTTTGAAGGCTTAAGCGATCTGGTTGCGCACCAGTTCGGTCAGGACCCGCTCAGCGGGCATTTGTTTGTGTTTGCCAATCGTCTGCGCACCCGAATCAAATTGTTGTACTGGGACGGGACCGGTTTGTGGGTGTGCGCCAAGAGACTTTCCAAAGGGACGTTTCATTGGCCGCGGACTGACCATGCCCAGAGGGGCGCCTTGCAGGTGTTGGCTGAGGAGTTGCCCTTGTTGTTAAGCGGGATCGACTTGGAACCGAGCCGACAGCGAGCTTGGTGGCGACGAGCCGGATCGGCGAGAAAAAACAGATCCGCCTGCTGAATTTACGCCTCTTCGGTCCCAAGACCGAAAAGCTCTCCAGCGCCCAAATGACCCTGATGTTGCAGGAGGTCAGTCTGACCAGCGGCGAGGTCGAGCAAGAAGCTCAGCGTCCCCAAGCCCAGAAAGAAAACCCGCTGCCCCGAGCCAAGCAACCCCGTCCCAATCATCCGGGTCGGGAGCGGTTGCCTCAAAGCTTGGAGCGGCGTGAACAGATTATCCCCTGTTGTCCGGAGGATTGCCGGTGTTTGATTTTCAGATGGGCCGAGGGCGGGCTGGGCCGGCGGAGTTTCTCAAAGGGTTTGTCGGGAAGTTGCAGTGCGACGGGTATAGCGCCTACGACCAATTGGGCGAAGGGATCGTGTATGTGGGTTGCATGGCACACGCTCGGCGAGGCTTTGTGGAGGCGGCCAAACTGGCGGCGTGGGGCAGCGCCCCACGAAACGGCCACCCCCACATCACCTTCCACAATCCAAGGGCTGAAGGCCCGGCCTATTACAACAATCCTTTCGCGGGTTTCGCGCCGCGACGTCACAGAATTCGACCATCGATCGCAGACTCTGTGATTGTTCGATTGTGTTGTTTTGCAAGGATTCACTCCCCGATGGGAACTCCACTGTCCCCCGCGGGCGACGGAGTCGCAGCGGATATTTCCCAGCCCGGCGGCGCAGAGCTTTCTGATCAACTGGCGCAGGCACCACGTCTTCGCGCATCAGGGAAATTTGGTTCCGGCTGCGCTGCGCTGAGAGACCTGAGGTTGACTCGCGCCGCTCTGGTGTTGCTCGCGTTACTCGATTTCCAGCGCCCGGTTGAGCAATTCCGGCAATTGCGACAAACACGCCGCTTCGTTGGCAATCAAAGCCACACCGGCCGTTCGTGCGGCTTCAGCCATTTTCCGGTCCGCTCTTTTCTTTGTCTCCCGCTGAATCGCAAGCACGGGTATGTGCGCCGTCGCAGGATTTTCTTTCAATTGTCGGACTGCGCCACAGACCTGCTCCGACTGCGCCCCAAGTTCGGTCAGGAAAATCAACGGTTTTTCTTCCGACGCAATTGATGCCAATTGCGCGAGCTCGGGGGAGTTGACCGATCTGACCCGGTACCCCAAATCGCGCAGCCGGTTAACCAATTGATTGCCGATTAACAGATTCTCGTAGAAAATCAGCGCCAATGGCGTCGTCATGCCAAAACGTTGAAACATACCGGAGCACATTGTAAAGTCTTTACCACGCGGTTATGAACCCGTCACAGCTCAGCAGCAACCAAACGGTTCTGTCGAAACACGCGCGTGGCATTGTGATGCATGCGACGTTGTCGTGCCGGGCTGGCCGGGGCGACTTCACCACCCGCTGGACCACCAGCATCGAACCAGCACATCAAGCACATCAATCTGATGATTGGGACAGTGCCGAGCAACCGAACGGCTTCTGATGGCTGCGCAAACCTCCCAACACGGCAGTATGGAGTCGGCGGGCCCGCCCGACGAACGCGAGTTGATCGCGCGCTGTTGCCGCGGTGATTCGACGGCGTGGGACGAGCTTTTTGAACGCTATTACGATCCTGTTGGGCGATTTGTTTTCCAATACAGTCCGGCCTTGACACGCGAGGACGTCGAGGAGATTTCGCAGGAAGTGTTCCTGACAGTCGTCCGAAGCATCGATTCATTCCGCGGCAACAGTGCGTTTCAAACATGGTTGTTCCGAATAGCCATCAACAAGGCCCGCGACTTTATCCAGCGCAAATCAGCCGCAAAACGCGGTAAGGGAATTGAACATGTGCCGCTGGACGTTCCATGCCCCAACAACGGCGCGACGTTGGAAATCGCTTCGCCCAATTCCGGCCCGGATCAGGCTCTGATCAGCAACGAAGAAATGGTTCTGCTCCGCCAAGCCGTTGACAGATTGTCTGACCCGTGCAGGGAAATCATCGAACTCAGATACTTCGGCGACCTGAGTTACGAAGAACTGGCCGCCGCACTCAACCTCAACCCGAAAACAGTCAGTTCCCGCCTGAGCAAGTGCATGGATCGATTGGAAGAAATCGCACGCCCACTGTTTGCCCGGGAGAAAACCCGACCGTTTTCCGTCTAACAATCAGGCATGATGGACACTGGTCCAACAAAACGTAACACCGAAAACCGGCTCCGGGCCTACGTCGCGCGCCGACGACACGAAGCCGGCACTGGTTTCGTTATGCCCCCTGACACACGCCGCCTGCTTCAAGCCGAGGTGGACCGGAAATACAGAAGCAAAGAACCTTTCGCCACACGACCGACCGCATTGCTCGCGTGGTTCTGGCTCAAGCCTGTCTGGATGGCTGCCACAGCGGTTGTGGCGATCGGGCTTGTCGTGTTCCTTGTGCGGTTGTCGTGGAAACCGCATCAGGCGCAAGAGCTCGCCAAACTCGAACACACGGCTCAGCCCCCAAAATCGGCACCGGCACCCATGTCCGCATCCCGCACTCTCAGTGCTCCAGCCACGACATCAGTTGCAGCACCGCCAGAGGGAAACGTCCATTCAGCAGAATCGCGGCAGGACACGCCTGCAGCAACACGTCAATCTGTGGCGGCATCGGTTCTTGATCGAAAATCAGCCGGATTTTCGCAGCGGTTTGTTCAAACACAATCGGGCGCGGTCCGGGCAAATCAAGGCCAATCCTCACAACAGACTCGGAAGGTGCTCGAGGATTTTCAAATCGAAGTTGCCAATGGGAAACTGCGTCTGTTGGACTCCGATGGATCGGTCTATGAGGCTGTGCTTGCACAAGTCGCTCACACTGCGGATGAAAGTTCCTGGCAAACCGCCCGCCTTGATGCGGTACCGCCACGCCCGAAAACGGCGACCGGGACGGCTCTTGCGGAAACGGGGTCGGCGCCAACACCAGGACGATTCGGTGCGCGCGCCCGAATGCAGGCAGAAAAAGGGCTCGCTTCACAGACGTCGGTTGCTCCCGATGTTCTTTCCAGTAATGCAATCCCATTCGTGGCGCAGGGCACAAATCGCACTCTTAACCAGAGCATCGCCATCCATGGCAGCATCGTCCTGCCCATGGAACTTGGCCGGCAGATCAACCGGCAAAGCGACCTTGTTGACAGCGACCCTGCAACTCTGAAGGCGCTGTTGCAGAACGCCATCGTTCAGGGCCGTGTCGTAATCGATGCGTCAAACCAGTTCGAGTTGAATGCAACACCCCGCTGAAACCGGCGTTGAACAGAATGAAAACTTGCCGGTTTCAGTCCGCCGTATCGAAGTTCAAGAAATGGTTCCACAAAATTAGACCCGGACCAATACTCAGCGCGGCGCGACAGAGCGCCCAGCTTGGAAGGAACGCCTTTACCTCGCCCAGATCATTCGGCTGCGCCGATCTTCCAATATGTTGCTTTGAGAAGTCGATTGCGTATGGATACAGATTACAGCCGCTTGAAACCGAGTTTCTCGCCGTGCGACGGGCCTTTCAAAATTCCGCCTCCACTCCGCCCCAGCAGGAATTGGACAAGATGTCCACACCCCGTCACGGTCATCACTTTTTGGAAAAACCTGCTCAGCCAGATGCTCAAGCACGGCACCGGCACACCGATTTTCGTTTTCTCGCCCCACCCGGTCGAACAGGCCCTGAAATCACTGCGCACGATTGAAAAGGCCGTGCCTGTGCCGGTTCGACATTGGTTTCCATGCAAGGCACAGCCGTTGGCCCCGCTGTTGGACTGGTGGCATCGCCAGAACAGACCCATCGAAGTCGCAAGCGAATTTGAACTTATGGCGGCCAGAAAGATCGGATTTCAGCCCGACAGCATCCTTCTCAACGGCCCTTGCAAAACATGGTTGAACCACTTCGAGGGTCTGCACGGTCTCAGGGTCAACATTGACTCCGAAAACGAACTTGGCGCAATCCTCCCTCTGGCGAAAGAACTGGATTGGAGCCTCGGCGTTCGGTGTTTGACAAGCGAGGAAAAAGACCCCGAAAACCCCGGTTGCCCGACGCAGTTCGGCCTCGAACCCGACAATACTGTCAACGTACTCCGAAAACTCATGCTTAAAGGTGTCAGGCTCGAGACAGTCCATTTCCACCTGAGAACAAATGTCGAATCTGCCAAGGCCTATCAGCGCGCCATCGAACAAGTCGCCCACATATGTCATGCCGCACAATTCAAACCCAAATATCTCGATGTTGGCGGAGGACTGCCTCCGCCGTGGATCACGGGCCGCTCCGGGGACCGCCTTGACAGCAAAATGAAACTCTCCGCCCTCGCGCTGGTGCTTGCCCGAGCAGTTGAGTTGTTTCCCGGCTTGCAGGAAATCTGGATGGAAAACGGTCGGTTCCTCGCAGCGCGGTCGGGCGTGTTGGTAACGACGATCCGCGATAAAAAAGTCCGAAACGGTGTACAGCAGCTAATCTGTGACGGCGGGCGCACGCTCAACGCGATGCCGTCTGTCTGGGAGAAACATGCGATCTTTGTTTTGCAGCCCAGATACGGCAAGCTGGTTCAGAGCATGGTGTACGGTCCCACATGCATGGCTTTTGACCAGCTCGGGCTGATGATGCTCCCCTCGAACCTGCGGATCGGCGATATTCTTGTTTGGATGGATGCCGGCGCATACCACCTCCAATGGGAAACGCACTTTTCCCACGGACGCGCCGGAATCTGGTGGCACGAAAATAGTTTGGTGCAAAGAATCCGTTCCACCGGGCAGTTCTCTGCATGGTGGAAAAATCTCGGCGGCTGACAACAGACAATCCGAAATTACCATGCACTCAAACACGCCCCCGCGCTCAAACATCCGCGTAATGGCACCGCACGCCTGCTCGGTCCAGGGCGAAGCCCGACTAACGCTTGTAGTTTCTGACAAAATCAATGCACTGGGTCACCTCGGGCACGCTGTTGTCCCAGTTGTATTCGTATTCAATCGAGATGTTCCCCTCGAATCCCTGGGCTTTGAGCTCGTCGAGAACGGCTTTGACGTCTGAAACGCCCGTGCCAAATGGCACATCGTGGGCGCGCGGGTTGCCGAACTCGTTGAGGTCTTTGAGGTGGGCACTGATGATCCTGCCCTTGAGGATTCGAAGCGCTTCCACCGGTTTGACACCCGAGCGCGTCCAGTGTCCGGTGTCAGCGCACGCGCCGATGCGCGGGTCACGGCCCTTGACAAGCTGTGCTATGTAGTTCGGGTCCCAAACCTTGTAATTCGGGTTGTTGGGTTGCCGGGGATGATTGTGGTAAGCAACGCCAATGTCATATTCCTTGGCCAGCTTCTCGAGCACGTCAATGGCGTCGGTTGATTCGGTTGTTATCGCCCGGAGACCGAGTTTCTTGGCGAACTCGAATACTTTGCGGGCACCTGCTTCGTCATTGGGGATGCCTACAACACCGTAGTTGACGGCCATTATCTTGTGCTGCGCCAATTTGGCTTTGACCTTGGCGATTACGTCATCAGAGGCGTTGTGATCCCAAACGACGTTGCGTTCCTCCGGACTCAGCTTTTGGCCCGGATAGAACTCAATTACTTTCCCGCCGGTTTGCGCCGTCTTCTCAATTGCTTCGAACACGGTAAACCGGTTGAACGTATAAGCCTGGCAGCCAATCGCAAAGCTGTTGACCCTGTATTGGTCGGGGATCGGCGGCAACGCCATCGCAGAAACTGCACCAAGAACAGTTGCAACTGCTGCTGCAACCGCAAGACAAACCCGGACATGAGTAAAGTTTTTCGTCTTCATAATTGTTAGCCTATAGACGTCAGCACAATAGGGAAGATTCATCTCCGGATCAAATCAGAATCTTCAGACATCCAGGCTCCGGTTCAGAACGACTAGCCCATATTTCCCAGACCTGCGTAGCCGGAACCAAAGTTACCCGACGCCGAAAGACGCACTGCATCCGCCCCTTGATCAGAAAGCTCTGCGCCGCCAGCCTGGGAAATATCTGCTGCAACTCTTTCGCCTCCAGTAACCTCCCGCCTCAAACCCCCAGAAAAAATACTGACGCTCCACATAGCGACGCCACAATAACGCCATGAACAGCCCAGTGATACGTGTCGCCCCAACTCCGTGTCTGTCCCCATATCCCACCCACCATGCCCCCTTTCGGTCACCCCGTTGAAAGTTGAGCGTTGAACGTTGGACGTTAAACGTTCCTGATCCGTATACCGAACATCGTGTCTGTCCCCATATCTGGGCGCCCCAGCCAGCCTGGGCCGTCCGACCGGCGCCTGCGCAGGTCCAGGGGGTCAAAAGCCCGGTTGCCCAAATGTTGTGCCTGTCCCCATATCCAGTCCACCATGCGCCCTTTCGGTCACCCCGTTAAAAGTTGAGAGTTGAACGTTGGACGTTGAGCGTTCCTGATCGGTATATCGGACACCGTGTCTGTCCCCATATCTGGTCGCCGCAGCCCGATTGGACCGGCCGACCGGCCGCTGGGTCAGTTCCGATGTGTCAAAAATCCGGCCGTTCGGGCTAAATATCGTGCCTGTCCCTCTATTTGCTCTGCAGGCGGCCCAAACACCGTGCCTGTCCCTATATCCCACCCGCCATGCGCCCTTTCGGTCACCCCGTTGACCGTTGAAAGTTGAGAGTTGAACGTTGGACGTTGAGCGTTCCTGATCGGTATATCGAACATCGTGTCTGTCCCCATAGCTGGTCGCCCCAGCCGGCCTGGGCCGTCCGACCGTCGCTTGGACAGATCCACCGGGCCAAAAAGTTCGGTCGTCCAAATTACGTGTCTGTCCCCATATCCCACCCACCATGCCCCCTTTCGGTCACCCCGTTGAAAGTTGCGAGTCGGACGTTTCACGTTGATCGCTCCGGATCGGTATATCGGACATCGTGTCTGTCCCCATATCTGGGCGCCGCAGCCCGATTGGACCGGTCGACCGGCCGCTGGGTCAGTTCCGATGTGTCAAAAATCCGGCCGCCCGGGCCAAATATCGTGCCTGTCCCTCTATTTGCTCTGCAGGCGGCCCAAACACCGTGCCTGTCCCTATATCTGGCCCAACATGCGCTTTTTCGGTCACCCAATTCAACGTTGAGAGTTGAACGTTGGACGTTCAGCGTTCCTGATTGGTATATCGGATGCCAAGTCTGTCCCCATATCTGGTCCTGTGCAGATTATCCGATATAATACTCCGAAGGCCGCATTCTGGTGACAAATTGGCAAACTCGCAGTGTGAAAATCTTCACAAATATGAACGATTTCTCAACATATATGTCCATACCCTGAGCAGTCTGGGGAGCGGATGTCTTCGCTGAAGTATGAAATATGTGGGTCCGGAAATCTCACCAGATCAAGCGCGCAAAACTTAATTCCGGTGATATTTCCGGGCTGGGCACCTGATGATGTAACGCCCGACAGATGCTCGGGATTCTCGAATCCCGGCCCGCATGGGTGGAAATTGGGCGCTCTTCAGCCACCATTTTGCGCCTTAATTGAACTGGTCAGTCGCACTGCTTCATTCTTATACTGCACAAATGCCACGGCAAAGGGTTTGAAGTGTGGCGAGTCGGCTCTATAATACCGCGACCCAAATCTAGTTGGGATAAGACAGCCAGAAAGCAATTTGAATGGGTAAGATCGGCCAGTCAAACAATCACCATGCTGGGCTCGGACGAAGTGATGGTCAAAGCCGTTCTGTCCGTCCGGAAAAAGGCCAATGTGAACAAGAGTCACAGGCGGCATGCCGATTTCTCGGGATTGACATTGGAGCCGAGACAATCAAGGTCGTCGAGGTTGTCAGGACCGAATCCGGCTTGCAACGGGGAAGGTCGGAGGTCGTCGAGCATCTGAAGGAACCCGGCAGAATCCTGCTCGAGTTGCTTTCCCGGTTTGACTGGGAATCCGTTCACGGAGCGGCGGTAACGGGGCGGTTGAGCCGACTGGTGTCGCTGCGACGCATACCTTTGAAGCAGGCACAAGCGCGGGCGTGCAGGTTTCTCTTCGGCGACAAACCGTTCACGATCGTTTCCATCGGCAGTCATGGTTTTTCTGTTCTCGAGCTGCGCGGAACCGGATTGGAGGTTTATCGTGAAAACAGCCGCTGTTCACAGGGCACAGGCAATTTCTTGCGGCAATTGACCGAGCGGTTTGATCTGACAGTGGAACAGGCCAGCGAGATTTCCGCCGAGGTGCCTGATCCTGCACCGCTTTCAGGTCGGTGTCCGGTGATTCTCAAGACGGACATGACGCACCTTGCAAACAAGGGCGAAGACAGGGCGCGGATTCTTGCAGGGTTGTTTGATGCCGTGTGTGCGAATGTTCTGAACCTTGTAAAGCCGCGGTTGAGTCCGCCCGATGTATTGCTGATAGGCGGCGTCAGCAGATCACGCCGGGTCCGGGCCTACTGCGAAAAGTTCCTCGCAGAAAAGGGGCTCATGCTGCGCCCGATCGATCCCACCGACGCGGTGTTTTTTGAGGCGTTGGGTGCGGCTATCGAGGCGTCCGAGCATGAGATTCGCCTTCCCGCACTGGAACGTCTTCTTGAACCAGAGGCGGAAGTTGCACTCGAACGCGTTCCACCTCTGGCCAACGCACTGAAAATGGTGCGGCACTTGGAATCTCAGAGGCGCGCTTCGACTGACGGATCACCGCGCCCGATCATTCTCGGGTTCGACATCGGGTCCACGGGCTCAAAGCTTGTCGCCATGGACGCCGAAAAGAAGGAAATGCTGTGGGAATCCTACAGGCGCACAGGCGGCAACCCGGTCGGCGCAGCACAGGACCTGATGAAACGTTTCACGGAATCTGATTTGGGCGCATGGCCCGTGGTCGCAATTGGCGTGACAGGCAGCGGTCGCGAGATCGTTGGATCGCTCATGATGACCTGTTACGGCCACGCCGCCGTGTTCATCATGAACGAGATTGTTGCGCACGCCGAAGGCGCACTGCACTACGACCCGCGAGTGGACACCATATTCGAGATAGGCGGACAGGATGCCAAATACATCCGGCTAGCTGGCGGGCGGGTTGTGGATTGCGCGATGAACGAAGCATGCAGCGCGGGCACCGGGTCTTTCATTGAAGAGCAGGGCCGGAAGTTTGCCGGGCTCGAAGACGTTGTTGCGTTGGGGCGAACAGCTCTCACTGCGCCGTCGGGGGTCTCCCTTGGCCAGCACTGTTCTGTTTTCATGGCGGAAGTGATTGACGAGGCGGTGGCGTCGGGCGTCGAGCAATCGGCGATTATAGCCGGGCTCTATGATTCAATAATCCAGAACTACCTGAACCGCGTCAAAGGCTGCAGGTCGGTTGGCCAGGTCGTTTTTTGTCAGGGAATGCCGTTTTCAGCCGATGCACTTGCCGCGGCGGTTGCACGGCAGACAGGTAGCGAGGTCATCGTACCGCCAAGCCCGGGCACTGTCGGCGCATTGGGAATAGCGCTGCTTGCGCGCAGGTTTCTTTCGATTGCAGATTTGAAACCGCTTGATGTTGCCCTGTTTCTTGAGGCCAAAGTCGAGCAAAAAACAACGTTCGTTTGCAAATCAACCGTGGGCTGCGGAGGCGCGGGCAACAAATGCAAGATCGACAGCCTCAAAACAGTCGTCGGCGGACATCGCCAGGTGTTTAATTGGGGTGGCGCGTGTTCTCTTTACGACAAAGGCGTGCGGAAAGCAAAGCTGCCCGACCGTTCACCCGACCCATTCCGCCAACGGGAAGAGCTTATTCAACGCCTTGTGGCAGAGCGACCCGCACGCGACGGTCACAAGCGCGTCGCCATCACAGACGAGTTCACTTTGAAGGGGCTTTTCCCGTTCTTTGCCACTTTTCTGTACGAGCTTGGGCTTGACCTGAAGTTTTACACGGGCGCAGACCACGAAACGCTCAAGCAGGGGATTCAGGAAGCAAATGTGCCGTTTTGTGCGCCGATGCAGTTGTTCCACGGTCTGGTCAGCCGGATGTCAGCCGACAATTCAGACCTGATCTTTCTGCCGATGCTGATCAATCTGCCGTCCGTCCGAGATGAGAAACTGACGAAGACATGCCCGATCGTGCAGGGCGCGCCGGACGTGATCAGTTGGGGTGTGGGGTTGCGCGATAACAGCCGTGTGATTTCGCCGATAATCCAGTTCGGCCCGGGCAACCTCGATTCCGGCGCTTTCATCGAAAGTTGCCGGAGACTGGCCGAGACCCTCGATGCCTCGAAAAAAGAATTCGAGCGCGCCTTCGCCATCGCACAAAAGGTCCAACAGGATTTTGACGGGCAATGCATCGAGATTGGACGGCGAGCGCTTGCTTTTTGCGAGGAGCACGGTGTACCGCCGGTTGTTGTGTTGGGCCGGCCTTACACAATCTACAATCGCGTCCTCAATTCAAATGTGCCCGCCTTGCTCCGCGAACAAGGTGCAATGGCAATCCCAATCGATTGTTATCCAGTCGGCCCCGAACAGCCGGTGTTCCCGGATATTTACTGGGGATACGGCCAACGGATACTCCGCGCTGCTCATCAGATTCGACGTAGTCCGGGCGTGTACGGCATCTACGCCAGCAACTACTCGTGCGGGCCTGACAGTTTCAATCTGCATTTCTGCACGTATGTCATGGACGGCAAACCCTTTGCCGTGATCGAGACCGATGGACATTCAGGCGACGCCGGCACCAAAACCCGCGTTGAAGCGTTTCTCCACTGTGTCCGCGAAGATCGCCATCTGGCATGCGCAGGACCGCCCACGACGGATTTCGAACAGCTTGGCCGAGGACGCGCAGGGTGGGACGATGTCCGCAAATACCGCGAGCATGTTTTGATCCCGCGAATGGGCGTTGCCGCCCAGGTCGTTGCCGCCTGTTTCAGAGGAGCCGGCATCGACGCCGAAACTCTTCCAATGCCAGATCGCGAAGCCGTGCGCATGGGCAGAAGATATACTTCGGGCAAAGAGTGCCTCCCAATGTGTGTCACTCTCGGGAGCCTGCTCCAACGCCTTCAAAAGGAAACGGACAAAACCAAACGTTTCGTCTTCTTGATGCCGCGGGCAACCGGCCCGTGCAGATTCGGCGTGTACCACATGCTGGATCAGGTGGTCGTTGAACGCCTCGGCCTCGGTGCCCGGGTGCGGATTTGGTCCCCAAACGACGTCGATTATTACGCGGGTTTGCCCCAGGGATTCCGCATACTCCTCTATTCCGGAGTCACAAGCGCCGACTGCCTTCTTCAGGCTCTGCTGGACGTGCGCCCGGTCGAAAAAGTTAAAGGCGCTGCTAATGAGATTTACAAGCGATACCTCGATCGCCTTCTGAACCTCCTCGAACGCGCAGCCGCAGACGAACCATCCCAAGCCCATGCCCTGTGGCAGGCTGTCGGCGGCGAATTGTTCGGGTTGCGCGACCTGTTACGGGAAGCAGCAAATGAGTTCGCTGCGGTTAAATCCGACCGGCACCTGCCAACGGTCCTCGTCGTGGGCGAGATATACGTGCGACTCGATCCATTCTCTAACGATTTCATCATCGACAAGCTCGAACAGCGCGGCATCAGGACGCGGCTTGCACCGACAACCGAATGGCTCGAGTACGTCGAGGAATGCAACCTCGAAGACGCGCGCGGCATTGCCATCTCACAACGCCTTGCCACGCGCGTACAGGAAAGGATTTCCGACATCGCATACCATGCTTTCGCCGGCCCCCTCGGCTGGCCGGAACGCGCCAAGATCCGCGAAGCTCTTCAGGCAAGCAGTCAGTATATCCGCCCCGCGCTCAGGGGCGAGGCTGTGCTGACTTTCGGCGGTCCGGTGCACGAATGGCGCCGGGGCGACATCGACGCTGTGGTTTCTGTCGGCCCATTGGAGTGCATGCCCAACAAGATCGCCGAAGCACAGTTTTTCCATGCCGCAGAACAGGAAAAACTGTTGAGCCTCACTTTGTCAGTGAATGGTGACCCGGTCGCGCTCGAGGTACTTGACAGTTTTGCTTTTGAAGTGCACGCCCGGTTTGCCAGGAAACTGGCGCAATCGACTGCATTATCGCAGCCTTTGGGAGAAAACCCGCACGCATACGCAGCGGCTTCACAGATGCCCGAACCGGCGTGTGCATGCTGCGCATCGGACGTCACCAAAAAACATTGAAGTACTGTATCGAAATATCTGCGCAGCAATCGCAAGATGGCAGATCGGTCGGTTGCGGCTGCGCTCTGCTGAGTGCATCCGGCAAGGCTCAACCTGAAACCAATTGCGCGCGCAGCGCGATCACGCCCGACGGGCTGCTGCAGGTTTTCCGGCGCTTTGTTCGCTTCTGAGCCGATTACACGCGCGCGGGCACAACAAACGGAGGCCGGTAGTTACGGGTCAAGAGCTTGTTCGCCGCCGTGTTCCCGGCGAAAGTCTCAGTGCGCGGGCTCATCTTCAGGACCGGTCCCAACGTCAGTGGCGTCGCCGTCACATCCACGTCGTTGACTTTCAAATGCTCGAGCATCCGCTGGAAGGTGTCCTCGGCGTCCCGTTCGGACTTGATCGCCGCGCGTATCTCGGTCGGGGAAGCTTTCCGACCGAGCCGATACGAAATGTTCGCCATGTGACACAAAGCGCTCGAGATGTGGCCTTCGAGGATGTCGGCGTTGAGGTCCGTGTGCTTGCGGCTGCGGACGGCTTTGAGGAAATTCGCGAAATGATCGTCATTGCCCCGCCAACGTTTGATTTCGTTGTTCGAATTGTCGTACGCAACAACGTTGTCATCCGCGATCACGATATATCCGCCTTCGCAGTGAATCACATTGCCGATGGACGCTCCCATGAATGTGTCCATGCGTTCCGATCCGGACCGCTCGGGAAGGCCGCGGACTTCGAAGATCAGCGGCGCAGCCGGGTAATCAAAGAAAGCAATCTGCGTGTTTGGCGTTTCGCCGTCGTCGATGTACCCAAGTCGCCCGCCGACGCTGACTACGCGTGGGGCAAGCGCGGGTTCGCCGAGGAACCAGCGCGCGATATCCATCTGATGTATTCCCTGGTTGCCAATGTCACCGTTGCCCGTTGACCATACCCAGTGCCAGTCGTAGTGCAGGTTTTTCCTCATCAACGGTTCCATCGGGGCGGGTCCGCACCAGAGATTGTAATCTATTCCTTCCGGGATCGGCTGGGGACCGTTCACTTTGCCGATGCTGCGCCGCCGTTTGTAGCAAAGCCCGCGCGAGACCTTGATCTTCCCGAGGTTGCCGGCTCGCACCCACGCGACAGCTTCGGCAATCGCCCGGCTCGACCGGCTTTGCGTGCCGGCCTGGACAATGCGACCGTACTTGCGCGCGGCATCGACCGCTTTACGCCCTTCCCAGACGTTGTGCGAGACCGGCTTTTCAACATAGACATCCTTGCCGGATTGCACGGCCCAGACAGTGCCCAGCGCGTGCCAGTGATTCGGAGTGGCAAACGTGACCACGTCCACCTCGCTGCTTGCGAATACATCGCGCATGTCCATGTACCCCTGCACAAGCACGCCCTTGTCGCGCATCGATTTTACCCCGGCTTCGAGAACGTTGCGGTCCGCATCGCAAAGCGCAACCAATCGCACTTTCTCGCCTTTCTCGCGCAGGGTCATGATGCTTCGGATGTGATCGGCGCCCCTGCCCCTGAAACCCACAACAGCGACGCGGATTTCCTCGTTGGGACCGATTACACGGCCCCGGGCACGGCCTGTTACGCAACCGGGCAGGAAAGTCGCTGACACGGCGGTCAGAAACGCGCTCCTGACGAATACACGGCGTGTGATCTGTTTCATGTCTCGCTCACTTGCTATCTGGTCGTTTTATTTTGGCTCAGTGCTCGGACGCATGGCGCGCACTCCGGTGCGCGCCGAATTGATTTCAATCTGCTCGATCTGTTTGTATCAATGGCCGGCCTCCGCTGCACGGGCATACTCCTCGTATTTGGCCGCGACGGAGGCTGCTTTCTCGTCTCCGCGATGAAAATAAAATCTGTACTTGAACGTCACGCTTTCGCCCGCAGGCACAACGAATTTCCCTGCCCCTTCGGGCTGGCGCTCGAAATCGTGGATGCCGAACGGATTCGCAGCGAACAGCCCGTAGTCGCGCACGTGCCACCATGTTGGATGTCGAGGGTTTTTCGGGTGATCAAAAATGGCAAGCCCGACGGTTTGGCCATCCACAGGCCCATGATAATCAACCCAGCGCGCGCGTTTGCCCCACGTGTCGCCGTCCTTCAGCCCTTCGCTATTGACGATATGACCCGCCCCAAGGCCTGCCTTGTTTGGCTTGAGCCGCATGGTTTCGGCGAGCCGAACCGCCATCGTGCCTTCCTTTGTGTCGCCGAAGACAAGCTCACCGTTCGGCGCACGGACGGTGACCTCGAAATCGATGTACCGCTCATCCCTGCCGCCCCAAAAACGCATGGTTTGGTCGGCCAATGCAACAACAGAGCCGTCGTTTTTCACAAGCCGGTTCCGCGACCTGACAAGGCCGAACTTCGGACCGGATTCAACTGCAGTGAAAGCGTCGTGCAAAGTCTTGCCCGCTTTGGCTGACTCGGACCAGAAATCCACGCCGTTGACATCCCCGTGCGCCCACCAGAAAGAACGATGATGCACATGATCGCGTTCCTCGCCTTCCACATTGCGCATCGGCCAATTGCGTGTCATGGCCAGTCCACCAGGGCCCAGAATCGGATACAGAAAAGGGCGCGAATTGGTCTGGGCAAAATTGTACTCGCAGAACATGTCACCGCCGATTTCGATCCTCAGTTTGCCGGGCAGTTGGGTAATGCGGACGTCTGTTGGCTCGGCGCACTGTACATCCAATCCCGGTGCTGCATTCAACACCGCCAACGCACCGACCAGTGCGAACCTGCGACGAAGAGGTGAGTTTGATCGCATGACCTTGGAGTCTAGTTGGCGACGGCAAAACCGGTCAACCCAAAAGCCAGTCCCCGGACCACAGCATCACAGGGGCAAACCGCGGATTTCTCGGAGCGTGGCGATTCGTGGTGCAGGTTTCAGCGTGACGTCAGCCGCACGCAGATTTTGCGAACAGAATTCGGTTGGCCCGATCAGCCGCCAAATCGCCAAATCCCCAGCCCATACCAGCGCCTGGCGGTGCGCAACGTTCGAATTTGAACGTTGTTTTGAAGTTGAACGTTGTGACGTTCATATTTCAGAGAACAACGAACAACGCTCAACGTTCATGTTCGAGCGACGGGTTGGTTGTTCGTCAAGGTGCGAATGGCGGGGACAGGCTCGTTGTTTCGAACGCGGAAATGATGAAGTGCGTTTTATGGTTGCGCATCCGGCGGGGGAAACTTCCGAATTGGGCTGTAGCGCGGATAGGTCTCCCAGATGTCGCCATTGCCCACCACGCGGGGGTCGCCTGTTTGCTTGAGATAATTGTTGAGCTGGTTTGCGAGGTCGGCCTTTGTTTTGGCGAAGGCGGCGTTGGCAGCAAGGTTCGTCAGGCAGGCCGGGTCGTTAACGATGTCGAACAACTCCTCCGCCGGGCGTTTGGCTACCGCGAGCTGTAGAAATTTGCCCAGAACCGGGTCATCGTAGCCGCGAGTCAGCAGTTCCTTTGTTGGGCCTCCGTCAATATCATGGTAGGCGCCGTGCATCGGGCCGAAGCTGCCGTCGTCCCTGAGCGCACGCGGATCGCCCGCAGGCCAGCGGTCCGGCTTGAAATTGCGGATGTAGAGGAACTGCGGCGTGCGCAGGGCGCGCTGCGGGTAGGTCCAGTTGTTGTAGCGCGACGAGGAATGGCGCTCTCGCGCCGACCATGCCGCATTACGCGTTGGGTCCACCAAGCCTTGCTTTGCGGAGATGAGGATGTTCAGCAGGCTACGGCCCGCGATTGGCGTTGCGGCGGTTTGCATCGGGCGGTTCAGGCCGGACCCGGCGTCGGCTCCTTGGAGCTGTGCGCCGGTCCAGAAGCTGATGGCCAGGGCGATCAGTGCCTCGGAGATCGCGCGAAATGGAGTGGCCTTCATCAAATTGAGCATTGTCATCGTTTTTCGTTTAGCATGACTGCGGCTGATGTTACAGGTCAAAGTCTGAGAGATGTGCGTGTTTTCATGGCCGGAGTCGTTCGAATACCAGCACCGGATCTTGCGGGGACGACACGTTGTGCGGCTGCGATTGTAGCCAGCGGTTGGGCTGCGGTGCCCGGATTCGCATCATTCCCAGCAGGGGAAAGGTGCAGGTTGAAGCCAGACTCATCGGCAGCGTGCAGGAACCCGGCGAACAGCCACGGCAACGCAATCGCGAGTAGTTTGCAGAGGCATAGTCGGTTCACGCAGGATCCCGGCCCAAAAAGGCTCATTCGCGATGTCGTTTTCATGGCTACGTTCACTTGTATTGTCTGCTGTTTGGTTTGTTATATCACCTCGCGGCAAGAAAACCGACGATTTACTCAGCGCGGCGCAGCCGCAACCGAATGATCGCGGCGAGATAAATGCGCTCGTTCCAAGCTTGGCGCTCCGTCGCGCCGCGCTGAAAGGGGCGACTCCGTCGCCCAACGGGGGGAGAGATG
>Ga0078972_1006250_pt1 | contig 28659 bp, 37 predicted proteins | sample YelNatPaOPGAMG01_FD_67568 | JGI IMG/M metagenome (GOLD analysis project Ga0078972, IMG submission 67568) | Hot spring thermophilic microbial communities from Obsidian Pool, Yellowstone National Park, USA - OP-RAMG-01 (SPADES assembly) (version 2) | ecosystem: Environmental > Aquatic > Thermal... | reverse complement strand
CGGAACAACAACGAGTATAAATAATCAGGCAAATGGAACATATACTTACACTCATTCTTATTCTGGAACATTTAGTGGAACATTTACAAAGACTTATGATATTTACATAACTGATACAAATATTCCCAATCCGACAAGCAATGGACTATCAGGATTAACTGTAAATTCCGCAACCTCACAATATACCATTGGGCTCGCTGATAATCCTACAACTCCTGGAAAAATTATTCAGATTGGGCAGACTATATATTTAAATGTAACTGCAACAAATCTTAATGATTTAACTGCTTCGCTTACAGTTAATGGAGCATCAGCAACTCCCACTATGTCTCAAAATGGCAATTCTTATACCTTAGAAGCTACATCTGATCTTTTTGGAAAAACAGGTGTTGCAATAGTATGGACTATTGGGATTATTGATTCTAATGGGTTTACTGATTCATTATCTATTAGTTATCCTTCTCCTATTCTTCCCTCGGAAAATTCAACATATTTAACTGCGTTATTTAGTAATACCGTAACCCATTCCTATCCTATAATGATCAATTCACCACTATCAGGAACCGGTGATTATCAACAATTAGTCAATATTACCGACCCATCACAATACGGCATCAACACTGCATACAGTAATTTCCAGTTTGTTTCGTCTAACGGATCATTACTCTATGCATGGATCCAGAGTGCTGATTCATCTTTAATTCAAGTAATGGTCAAACTTCCCTTTAAAACTTCTACAATTTATATGGAAATTTTACCATATTCTGAAAATGTTTTATCGGCTAATGGATATACAGGAGAGGCGCCACAATTATCATCCACGTATGGAGAATATGATAACGGGGCAAGCGTGTTCAACAATTACTGGAATTTTGCTGGAACAAGTTTGCCAAGTGGGTGGACTATACCTCAGTCTCCAACTTACACCGTAAATAATGGTTTGACAGCAACCTTCTCAGCAGACCAAGCTGGTTATTTTGTTTCTCCTCTGAGTTTAGGAATGAATTCGGGCTTAATATGGAGTGGGTATTTTTATAATTTACCTTCTTTCTCATCTGGAGAATATGAGATTGGTTTTGGTTTAAAACAAACTTCTGGTAATTACTATTATGCGGGTTTAGATTCTTACTCAAGCACAACAGGTTTTGGTTCTTTTTACGATAATGGAACTGCTTACTCAAATTATACAACAACGTGGAATAGTAATGGAGTTTATTCTGCACTTTGGCAGAACAATTATATTTATACAGCGTTTAATGAAGGCACTTTCACAGACAAACTTTCAACATCTACAATATTTTCAACTAATTTAACTATATATGCATTCAATCATGCCTCCTCTGGCAGTTTTAGTTTTTCTGTAAGCTATGTTTATACTCGTGCCTATATTCCAGAAATGCCTACCACCTCAATTGGCGCCGGTAGTGTGTTTCAGGCAAATGCAACCGTAGAAAATACAACATATCAACATTACGCAAGTTTTGGTGCAGATCAATATAATCTTTCACAGGGGGAATATACATATGATATACCAGATTCGTTTAATAGTAATTATGTGACATTATATTATAATTCATCCTGGACTCTTGATTACGCTTCTTATGGATATACACAGGGATATAATGTAATTGATGGACTTGTAATTCCATTTATAACGTTTTCTAATGTGGCAGGAATAGGGACAATATCAGCAACATTTACCGAGCCGATTGTGGTTGGCGAGCCTCTGGGAACATTAACGATCGGGACATCTCCAACAATAGCAATAGATAATCAGGGATTTTTTAATTTACCATCAGGTATGATTCAATGGTTTGCTGACGGAAATCCTGTAGACGCAACAAATGGGTTTTCTGTTGTTGTGGGAAAGCCTGTTATATTGACAGCAGAAGCATCTGGAACGGCTTTATCTGTTTCTACTGGAAGTTCTCTTTCAAGCTCCATTATATATACTCCTACTCAAGAAGATTCTTATTTACAGGCTTATGTTGCATTAAGTGAGATACAGTTTATTAATTTGAATTATTCAGAGGTTCAGATATCTGCTGTGAATAGCAACGGAGTAACACAATCTCAGGCTTTATTATCGCCATATGGGACTGGATCGTCTGCTGTGGATGTATATCTTCCCTCGGGAAATTATTCATTTAAATATTCTCAGTTAAATTTTACTACGGGACAGGTCATTAATACGGCAGTAGCTCCTATGGAATCATATAATGGACAGGATTGGATTATAATAAATGGAATTACAATATTTCAATTATCCAATCAATTAAATTTTACTAAAACTGCGGTTCAGAAATCAATCCAGAATTTGCAGGTTTTGATCTCATTGAACGATTCAGAAATAAAGAATCTTACTCTTGGGGTTGATCTTAATCTTTCGTTTGCAAACAGTTCTATACATAATATCCTGACAAATGTTTTAATTAATGAGACGTTTATAAAGAATCAAATAAATTCAACCACTACATCTCTTGCTCTGGAAGATAATATAATAAATTCCACTGTTCATTACATTGCCACAAATGTGACTTTGCTGCAAAACTATGTGAAAACCTATCTGAATGCCACAGAAAATAATATTTATTTGGAAGAAAATTTTATGAATAATACAGTCAACTCTATTTCAAACAATTTAATTTTGTTTAACAATTATGTTCATACTACAATTAATGCATCTTTAAACAATATCCAACTATTTGATACTTTTATAAATTCCACTGTAAGTCATATAAATAATAATGTATCTCTTTATGAAACATATCTTAATTCAGCGATCCATTCAGTTTCAAATAATTTAACTCTATTCAATAATTATGTTCATACTACAATAGATTCAAGTATAAACAATATTCAACTTGTAGATACTTTTATAAATTCAACAATACATTCAGTTTCAAATAATTTAACTCTTTACGAAACATATTTAAATTCAACGATCCATACCGTTTCAAATAATTTAACTTTGTTCAATAATTATGTTCATACTACAATAAATTCAACATTAAATAATGTTCAATTATTTGATACTTTTATAAATTCAACTGTAGATAAAATAAATAATAATGTAACACTTGATGAGATATATATAATTACAACTATTCATACTGTTTCAACTAATTTAACATTATTCAATAATTATGTTCGCACTACAATAAATTCAACATTGAATAATATCCAATTATTTGATACTTTTATAAATACAACAGTTCGCACTGTTTCAAATAATTTAACTCTGTTCAACAATTATGTTCATACTACAATAGATTCGAGTATAAATAATATTAAACTTGTAGATACTTTCATAAATTCAACAATCAACACCGTATCCAATAATCTATCCCTGCTTCAAAACTATACAAAAGATGTGATCCATTCTCAAATTAATAATTTTACATTTGTCCAGAATTTTATGAATGATACAATCAACAAAATGAATACGAATATAACAACAAAGATTTCCATCCTTAACACAACACTTAACACTCTTAATCTCAATCAATCCACATACTTCAAAATAGTTCATTCTATAGTTTCCAACATTAACTTCAACGCAACCGAACGATATCAATTGGAGAAAACTGCAGGAGCTTTTGCTTACCACTTTATTCCTAAAAATGAAACTAAAGTTTACGGTGGAGAAGATATAACAGCATGGCTGGAGAACACTGCAGGACAACCTGCGGATAGTAAGATCATTGTTCTTTCAGTTTGGCAAAATGTCACAATAGATTACATGAATCTTACGGATAAATATTCACTTAAGCCTGTTTTATTATCATATAATTCCTATTCAGTAACATTTTATCTTCCGTTGAACAATACAACAATGAGTTCCATAATCAATGGTGGAGGAAAAGCAGAACTCTCAATGTTTTCGCCATTCGCAATAGGTGGAGTTTCTGATATAGCAACTGGATCCATAAATCCGTCAAATTCCAATCTTCAACATATTCCAAGCCTATTGCAAGCATTAAGTTTTACATCCGCTCCACCATCAACCGGCGGATTAGTAGCATGGATAATCTGGTTCTTCTCAAGTGAATTTGGCAAAGCTGTTGCGGAAGTAATCTTCTTAATAAGTGCTATACTCACTATGTATCTTGCAATGCAAGATAAGAAGAAAAAGAATGTAAATAAAGTTCTTGTCCAAACATATAAAAACACAAAAGACATAAAGGATAAGGGTGCATCATGACATTACCGCTCGGTTTAAATTTAACTCTATTTTCAGTGGGTCTTCTTGGTATACTTTTTATATTCCTTCTTATAACTGTAGTGCAAAACTCATTCATTACATTTACTCCTAAGTCCATAGGCAGATTTTCGATGCTTACCTTTCTTATTGGATTTCTCCTTCCCTGGATTATAATAGGAGATTCTATAATGATTTATCTTACAGCCTTTCTTGTAATCGTGTTTATCGTATTAACCTTAAGATCAAGATCAAAATCTAAAAAGAAATCAACAACACAGGCTGTATCTCATAACAATAACAGTTAAATCCTTATTTAAGATAAAGTTTTATGAGTATAACACCCAATAGATTACAAATGAGAGGTGGCGAAGAAAAATTGATCCAGACAAGATATTGGGTCAATATTGGTGGATATGGAATTACTCCAGAAATGCTTGAACTCACAGGCTTCTGGGGAAAGATGCCTATAGGCGAGGGCATAAATAAAAAACAGTCAATAGAGCAAATTTTTGGAGGTTCGCTCCGATTCAAACCACTTCCAGGAAAGAGGTTTGAAGATCGTTTAGATAAGGTTATTGATGGGCTAAATATGATTTTACAGGTTCAAAGACATGTCCAGGATATGATCGAGTGGATCCCTAAACTTTTAACTGAGCAGTGGAGAAGTGATGATAGTGTAACTCTGCCAGAAGATACGCCGTCTGAAGTCCGCACTATGATAGAAAGTATACAGAGAAGAAAATATACAATAACATCCGATCCAATAACCACAGAACAGATACTCCAGATAAGGCAGGAACTCCAATCCCTCAAAGAAAGGATAGGATATTTTCCATCGCTTTATAGAGAAGCAAACACATTATTTCAACGCATGGTGTTGGAATCTGTATCTATGTCCATGGCTAATTTATCAATGCGGCAGGAACCACAATATGTCAATCTTGAAGATTTGGCAGATCAAGCCGCAGAATCAATTATGGAGAGTTCATAATGGAAGGCGATCCTGATCTAAAACGGTTTGTAACTGTAATATTTATGCTGGATGAAGTAGTATCCGCAGCAGAGAGAGAAATAGCAGAAATGGAACATTTTGGAACAACTCCTTGTCCAAAACTTGCTTCCTTTCAACTTCAACTGAGGATTCATTCCATGGATTTTGTGGATAGAATAAAGGATTTTGAAGAGAAAGAAAAAAATTTGAATAGAATATATGGTGATCCTATGGAGAGAGAATATCAACTCTATTACGAGGAGGCAGACCAGAGGTTTAAAAACGCTTTGGAACTATGGAAAAATATTGGTGCGGGATTGATTGATGAAAGATATGCCTATTCAAGCTATATGTCTCCTGATTCTATAGATTTTTCTGATTGGGGCGAGGATTAAATGGATAATGATCTTCTTCAACCAGGAAGGATTAATTCGCTTCTTTTAAATCTCATGTCTTACGCCTTTGACGAACTGACTAATCATATATACATAGGAGGCGATTCCCCCTGTCCTTATCTCAAAGGATTGACTTATCAGGCTGAGCTTCACTCAAGAGATTATCCTGAATCTTTCGGGATATATGAAGAACAAAAAACAAAGATAACCCGAAAATTCGGGAATAACAAAGAAATATCTGTTCAAGAACATATTGAGCAGATGTATAACGTTTTTTCTCTTCTTCATAGGATCGGATCATTCCAGTTGGATGAACGCAATCCATATCCAGAAGATTTGCCCCCTGACGATTATTCATTAACAGCATTTGATTATGATGTTTCTGATGTTGATGAAAAAATTCCCCTTGTATCCAAGCTTATAGATTTTTATTATGATGAAACAAGGAAAGAATTTGAGAAAAAACCCGAAAAACTAAGAAAAACGTCAGCAAAAGAACGAGGGAAAAAGGCATATTTATGGTATATGAAATACAAGGAATATGAAGCATCTGGTTTTGATACACGTAAAATAGAAGAAATATTCGGCATATCGCAGGAAGAACAAGATATTTTAGAATATTGGATCGAAAAAATTCTCCCTCACGGATTGGCGACATCTGTGTTTGCCAAAGCAGGTTCAGGCAAGTCTAACCTTTCTACATTTCTAATTCAAGCAATCCTGATTATGAAGCCAGATTGGGATGTCATTACAACTCTTCCTCTTATATTTTCATACCTTATGGATGGATCTAAACATTTTCCTGAATATAACATAGATAGAGTTCATTTTGTTACAACTTCTGGCGAAATGCTAATAGAAGAAGCAAAGATAGGTTTGAAAAATAGAATTCCCGCAATCATTCTGGATGAATTTGACACGGCATTAATTTCAATACAAATGATAGGGAAAGTGGGAACTAACCTGAAAGATTACATGTTTGTTGAACGACATTATGATGTTAGAGGACCTATGTTAATATATCACACGCGGAAAGATATTCCAGTCACAATGCGAAATAAGATTATATCTGCTGATGTTTTTATGGTAACAACTTATCACAATCGATTAACACGAAAAATAAAACATGTCCTTTCTAATCCCGAAATAGATAAAATGGCAACTGAAAGAGGACTATATGGTAAAGAAAGATATCTTCCCATACCTATGTCAACTCTGCCTTATTACAACCAAGGAACATCTACATTTGATCTTATGGATGTGGACATGCAATGGTTCAATATGCATTTATCAGGGACAAAAAAAGATGCACTGAAAAAAATCCTTACAATGATACCAGAAAGAGGTTGGGATAAAAAGAAAAAAGGAAAGGAAACTGATTGATTTAATCAATCACTCCATATCCATTAACCTCTTCTGCAATATTTTTAAGGTCTTCTTGATCAAATGAGATGTCAAGATAATGTGTCCATGCGGTCTCTTTTTTGTGCCCTTGAGAGTTTATAACTCTATCTCTCATAGATTGTTCGCCAGAAAAATGTGCTGTTAACCAGGATTCCCATGTTTTCCTAAATGATCGGACTGTGCATCCATTCGTTGTTACGTATTTCTTTATCTCCTTAATCTTATAATTTTCTTTAAGCATCTTACTATATGTTCCATCTGGATTTTTTACAAATTGTGATATTTCTACCATTTCTTTAATTGGAACTCCATTTTCATCTCGTATTTTTTCTTGATAAATATATTCCAATGTCCGCTCAGGAAGTTTAATTCTTTCTCCAGCTTTATGCATTATTGTTCCAAGTGATGTTAATACTTGTTTTACTCCATCCTCATCTTTTGCAGGAAGTATTGGAGTTTCGAAAAATTTCTCCAAAACTTCTCTTCCTTTATAACTCAGGTATATTGTTCTGGATTGAATGGATCTTAATTTCTTCCCTTTATATCTGGGCAGAAATATTGTTCCATTTCCTTGATATAAATTCGCTCCTGTCTTATGATCCCTATATTCGTGGATAATAAGAGCTTCAGAAAATCTTGTTCCTGAATACAGAAGGAATTCCATCCACGTTTGGATATCTTTTGTTGTAAATCCTGATTCTATGAGGTTCTTACTCTCTCTGCTTTTTGTCCAGTTAGATTCATCTCTTATGTCTATGTTGTTGATAAGAGCATGAACCTCATCGGGTCTAAATATCCGAATTACTTGTGCCTTTTGCTGTTTCTGAAGCATTGGTTTCCAATTATCCATATTAATCAATATACAATAGAAATATATAAAACGTGTCAGAGTTTTAAAATAAAACTCTGATTTCACATATTTTTGTCCTTTGGAATTTTTTAATTTATTTCTCATAGTGTCTGGAAACATCGCAGGATATTCTTAGATAATGAATTAAATTCTTTATTCAGAGTTTAGAAAACAAAATTCTGATTTCTCATTATACACCGAGAGTATAATTATATGAGAGGGAAATTGGATAAAAGCGATTATATTATTTTCAGCTAACTGATACGATGGAGCCTTTAAAACTATAGAAAAAAGATAGAACATATAAAAATAATATACTATATTATGTATAATATAACATTATGAAAAACTGTTGAAAACATTTAAATTGATATATAATATAGGATATAATGGAACCAGAAAATAGAGAGAAGTGGATACCTCGCACTATAAAGCTTACTCAAAAAGGTTGGAATCGTGTTTTAACAAAAGGACGTAATTGGAATGATGGAATGAGAAATATAGTGGCTAATCTAAGTGATGAGCCGATATCAGAATTAACATTTCAAGAAAAATTATTAATTAAGGCTAATCTCACCAATGAAGAAGTTTACAGGTTATTAAAATCAGATCCATCTTATGCAAAACAAATCTGGAAAAAACATCCAGAAAATAGGGAAATTATACAAAATCTTGCAGATCCAGACCATCCTTTATACAATCAGATAATTGCAGAATCCTTAAAAAATGAATTTGAAATAGAAACCACAGAGAAAACTTTGCAAAAAATGAAATCGGAAATAACAAAGATTCAATCAAACTTAGCCGTCATAGACAAAGAAAATAGAGAATTAGAAAATAAAAATGTTGATCTCAATACAGAAAACCAAAGACTTATTGAAGAAATTGAGATCGCTAAAAATGAAATAAAGAACTTGTCTGGAATTGAAGAGCGGGATCAGATAAAGAAAACAATGGGAGATATCAAAGGATTTTTTGTCCGTATTATAGACCACAATGATGCACAAGCAAGGCTGTTAAATAAGATTCTAATACAACCAGATGACGCTGTAAAGATTAAAGGATTAATGGAAGAGATCGAATCAATGCAAAATCTTATGTCTAAAAAAATAAGTGAAGACGATCTGAATAAATTAAAATCTGATCTGGATAGAGAAATAGATGTCGTTAAAAAAGAAATGGAAGCAGTGAGAAGCTTAAATGTTGAAAAAAATCTGGAATATATTATTAATAAATCTGAAGAAGGATTGAAAATAAATCCCAGGTCTGAAATAACACAGATCGGAATGAACCACATCCGATCTCTTTTTGAGGACATAGAAGATAAAAGTCAGTTCATACTCCAAAAAATTGGCAAAGTCAAAAGTAATAAATATACTGATAATGAAGAAATAGATACTCAACAAATATCGGAACCGAAAGAATATCCAGAGGAACTGCCTCCTGTAGTGGATCCTTTTGTTGCAATACGGGAACTGAATAATACTCTTGACATTGACAAGAAGGTTAAAAAGAAAGGATTATTTAGAAGGCAGAGTTAATCTGGTTTCTAAATCATAAACTATTAAGGAAAAATTTATATAGTTTTAAAGGATATAGTATTAAGGAGATAAGAAAAATGGAAACTTGGACAGATATTGAGAGAGGAATAGATAACTACTTTAAAGAAACTGAAAAGTTGAGGAAAGAAAAAGAACTTTATGAAATGGAAAAGTATTTTGAGGAAATGGAACTCGAACCGGTAGATTAAAACTTCATTTTTTATTTTAATTATGAATTGAGGTTTATAAAGTTTTAAAGGATATACTATATGGAGATAAGAAAAATGATGGATATAGATAAAGTATGGCTTGTGCCTGAAACAGAGGAAGAGATAGAAAAAGCTAAAAAAGTTATTGGCAATGTTAATGAATATAATAAGATTAAACTGCCTTATTTTCTGTTGAAAGAATTATTTAAATTGGATTATATTCAAATTGGTAGTTATCATGGATATGATGATATTCTTGGATATGTAAAATTATATAATTATAAATTGGAAATTAAAGGCTTTGAACCTAAAATAACAATCGATAATAAATATTTTAAACCGTTTATTAAATATTTGATTAAAGGATTGAAATTAAGATTTAATTATGCTATAACGTTTTACTATGCAGTAAAACATCCTGTGATTGCCGAAGTTGATGGCAAAAAAGGTATGATTGCTTATTATGATGATGGTGAGTGAAAAATGTTAACTGAAGCAATAGAGAGATTAAATACAGAGATTGACCATTGGAGATTTACAGACAACTTAACAGAAAATGAAGACTTACGGTTAGTATTGTTTAGAACTTTTTTATTAGATATTTTTAACGATATTGAATATAATAAAATTGTTAAGGGGGTTTATTAAAATGAAAACAGAAAACAAAGCGGGAAAAATGATAAACTTACATAATAAAAAATTTCAGAATTTCAGAAATGGTTGGAGATGGAGTAAATGGAAATAACAAAACGTTTTGTATTAATATACTTGTCCGCTAACCTGCTTAGTCTGGGTTTAATGCTTTCGTATATTATTCTGATTTTTGAGGGCGTAGCCCACAATTCCGCAATCGTAGGAGCTATTTCAGGAGCGATCGCTGGAGCAGACGCAATCTGCTTTTACATCTTATTCTTACGAAAATCCGATCCAAATCAGGAAGAGTGGAGGAATTAAAATGACCTTGCCATTTGATGATATGAGTATTACACAAAAGATAATAGATAAAGTTGAGAAATATCTGGAAAATAATTACCATACTACTCTGGGCAAATTTAGGCAAGATATAGCAAATGCGTGCCTTAATTTTGATTATTATACTTATAATGTATTGATCAAATTATTTAGATATCCCAGAGAAATACGAATTGAAGATGAAGAAGATAACGATCAACCTATTTTGTCCGATGAATTAAGATTTACATTTCCATCTATCTATTATAAAGAATTATCATCTGGCAGTAATATAGGAAACAAAATAGGTAAAGGTAAATATGAAATTTTGAATAAATACAATAAGGTTATTAATTATATCAATCCTTTAAAATTAAAGAATATGCTTATTGATGATATTGAATTAGATGACAATTTTGATTATAGATTTAATGATCTTATAATAGCCATATATGATTGGATGATTTGCGAAGAGAAAAAACAATAGAAAAATTAAATATATAGTATTAATACATAAATGATGGAAAATTCTGGGAAGTTATCTAAAATCCCTCGTAGAGGGATGAAAAAAATTAAAACAATTTCTGTTGACCTTCAAAAAAGAATGGAAAGGTCTTTTGGCAAGCCGATAGGACAAATGGTAGAAATTCATTACCAGGGCAAGCCGATGACTTTTAAATATTCTGGATCCTTGGAAACTCTTTCGATCGATGTTCTCCATAGAGAAGAAAATAAAGAACAATTAAAGAAAGGTAACAAAGTTACAGAAATTCCTGTAGAACAATTTGATGCTTCAAAAAGACGTCTTGATATGGCAACCGTAAATGTCTCGTGCACGTGTGGAATTAAATTTACAACTACAATTCCAGTTGCAATTGCCCGATTAGGTAATAAACAGATAAAAAAATCCATAACTGATGAAGATATAAAGGAACATATCATTCAGGAAGGGAAAAATTCTGAACATTTTATCTCTATAGACTATGTAGAAGTCCACGATGAAGTAATTCCAGAAACAGAAAGAATAAAAGATTTTGATCAAAAGAAAGTAAATTTTTACAGATTATTTTCAAAGAAAACTACCGAAGTAAAGTATCTTGCTTCATATGATCAGGATCTTCTTGCCGAGGCACCACAGATAAAGTTTTCTGAATCTTCTGCAGGATCAACAAAAATAAGGATGCAAAATCTTTACCTCATGTTTTTCCTTTTTGGTGTGGTAGAAGTTTTCACATATATATTTGCTTTAGCTTCTTCAGCCAGTTATGTATATCATCCACATACGGTAAGTTATCTTCCATGGTATGTTACAATTTTCACTGTGATCGTTGCAATTGTTACTGTATGGTGGGTTAAAATACATGAAATGGGAAAAACAATGGTGAAGTATATAACATTGCAATCAGCTCCTTTTTTTATATCCAATAGAGGTGTTTTGCCTGTTGTGATGACAAATTCAAATTTGAATCACGTATGGGATTATCAGGCAAAAGTAATGAAAGCTAATGATAAAGATGCAAAAGATATTTATTATTCTTTGACTACATGGTCAGATGCACAGATATCGGAACTCTACCGGGCAAAACTCCTTGGCCAAGTTGAGCATGAACTAACTGTAATTAATACAGAAATACGAGATATCCAGAAACTTGATATGGAATACAGAACACAAACAAATAATCAAAAGGCGACAGTCCAACAATTGTTGTTGGTAGGGATAGGCGTGTTTGCAGTTTATACTATTATATTGTTTCTATTAGGATCGATATAAATATTACAACATAATTTTTAAATATATTTCTCATTTTTCTATTTTATATGAAAACTCCTGTTGAAATAAAGAATAAAGTTGAAAAAAGAAGAAAGGAGATAGAAGAAGAAGCGAAAAAAATAAAAAAAGAAGCAGAGGAAAAAAGAATATGCACTAACTGTTTTAAACCAATTCTCGATAATAGGAGAAAAAAATACTGTTCCCCAGAATGTTTCGTAGAGTTTTATGCGAGATATGATTATTCTGTTAATTCTCCCATTCTCAAACAATACAAAAATGAACTGCTTCAAGTATATAAAAGAAAAATGGAAGATAGTAAAGAAGATCAAAATTGGAAAATTGTCCATGCAAAAAAAGAATATAAATGCACATTCTGTGAGCTTCCAATAAAGATTGGCGACCTCTACTCTAAATATACTGTTCTTTTTAATGATCCAGATTATATTGATTATCTTTATACGACTTCAAAATATCATATAGAATGCACTGCATTAATATTCAATATGGCTTCTGTTTACGATATACGAGATGGATTGGATAGTAGAGAGACAGACATTTTTTACAATCTGATTGCAAAGACAAGAAATATTTCTGTTGCAAAATTCAAAGAAGATATCTTAAAAGGGGAAATTCCAACAAAAGATGAACTTAGTGGGATCACAGAACAGCTGTATAAAGAATGGGACATGGAGGATGATTTTTAATGGGATCTGGAAGAAAATTTAAATGTTCGCGTTTAAAAGTTTATACTTATTCCATAGAATATTGTAGGATATGTCAAAATACAGTTAATACAGACAAACTGAATCTTCATTTTATGCGTTCTCATCCCAATCTCTATTATTCCATATATCCAGGGAGAAAAAAAGTAAAGGAAGCTGATGAAAATTGAACCTAAAAAATTTTGTATTTTTGTTTATTTTGTCTTTATCTACCTTTGATTTTTCAGTTATCTTGTATCTATTTTTTGTATACCATATTTTAGGGATATATATCTTTAAAAGATACATAACATTCAATATTCTTATTCCTTTTACTCTTATTCTTGCCTTTCTTTCATTTTTTGAACTTCTTATGTGGATAAAAATCATTAAAAAGGTGAAAAATGTCCACACGTAAAAAAGGAGATGAAGGAGAAAAATTTGTTGCCGATTATCTTTCTCAATTGGGATTTGTAACAGAAATCCATCCAAGGACATCCAGACCAGTTATTGGAAAGAATGGAAAGCCGATTTATCATAATGGAATTCCATTACGAATAAGTTCGGATAATGATTATTTTAATGTCTTTGATCTTTATGGGCTAAGAAATGATTATATGATTTTTGTCCAAGTCAAAGTTAGAACAGATGGAACAAAAGATAACATGAGTTCAGCTCAGAAAAAAATTGATCTTCTCTATTCTTATGAATTTCCTTACCAGAAGATACAGGTATGGCAGTTATGGAAAGAATGGTCACGAGAAGGAAGAAAACATAAAGAATTTAAAATTAGGATCCAAGAGAGAAGAGGATTTTCTGAGAAATTTTGGATTGCAGATGGAGTAAAAATCAAGAAAGGAATATGGATAGATATAGACCCGATAGAGTTAAAAAATTAAAAAAATTTAAATATGGGAAAATATTAAATATTAATATGGTATCCCAATATTGATAAATATGACAGAACAGAATAAGAAATTTATTCAGAGTATCACAAAAACTCTGAATGAAAGAACAGGCAATTGGTTTAGTGAAAATGTAATAATAAAAGATATGGGGGATAGAGTTCAAATTATATCCCCGCAAGGTATAAAAATTATTCTTCGCCAGAAGGATAGTCATGAGAAGAGAAATGAAAAAATTGAATTTCTTTACAATGAAAGTCTAAAAAATGAGGAACACGAAACTATAAAAGCTCCTTTTAAGGAGGATGTATTGATTAAAACTGACCCTCCTTCTTTTTCAGGAGAACAATCTAAAGAAGATATATTGATTAAAACTGATGTTCCTTCTGGGTCTACTCAACATATCCAAAGAGGAGATATTGAATTCGATATTCTTACGTCTGTAAAAGATGGCAAGAAATATTTTACATGCCCTTGTGGGAATCAATATGATCAGAAAGGACACGCTGTCTGGAACCATATTAGAAGACATCTCAATAAGAAAGTAGAAGGTGGAGGAAGAATTGGTGTGCATACAGATAGATGTGGAACTGCAAGATCAAAAATATGCAAATGCCCTTGTAAGGGAGATCGGCATGGCGAGCTTGTTTGGAAGATGGATGAAGGAAAACTTAACAAATATGAAACAGATAAAATAGATCAGGAGGGAGAAGATGAGTAAAGAATATAGAACGAAAAATTGGTGGGAAAAGGAACAGAATGTTAAAAAGGGAGATAAAATAAAAATCTCCTATTTGGATACAGGTGGAGATACACATAATAGGACATTATATTTTGATGATATAAGGACATTTGATGATAATTATCCTAATAACGCTTATATCATTTTTCAAGAAAAACCAGAAAATATTGGAAGGAAAGACCTTGCTGTTCCTATTGTGCCTACAAATATAACAACTCTGGAAGAGATTAGGAATGAGCCTTATACTGCTAAAAAAAGACATATACAAAGTCCAGACCTTAATTCAGCTCCCGCAGTGAAGTCTTCAGGAAGAAAAGGAAATATAGATTTTGAAATAATAGAGAGAAATGGAAGATTTGTATGTCCTTGCGGTAATAGTTATTCACAGAAAGGACATGCAGTTTGGAACCATAAAAGTCACATATCACAAAGATGATATTTCATGTCTTTGTGAACTGAATAATTTTTAAATACATTTTAATTTTTATGATATTATGGATAAGACAGCAAAAATAGAAGAGATACAACAATATCTCAAGAAATCCAAAGAAGAGAATGTTAAGAAGTTCGAGGAAGCCACAGGAAAGCTTCAAGTTTTTTTGAAGAAGTATCCTGATCTAAAGGAGGATAAAAATCTTCAGTATATGATTGTATATGCATATCTTCATGTCGGAGATAAGATAAATACATACATAGATGATGCATTTAAAACATATTCCGGTTCTTTGAGTTTTCTTAATGATAAAATAAAAAGAGATTCTAAGTCTACAATGATGTATCTTTTTACTGCTCTGGAAAATCTTGTGATGAAAGCAGACAGATCACATAACGTTTATGTCCTGTCAAAGAAAGACCCAAGAATAGTTATGGTTCTCAATAAAACAACAGGAGAAAAGGAAGAAAAAAATGTCCTTAATCTACTCATGTGGGTTGACGATATAAAATCTATTGCAAACATATCAGTATGGGAAAATGACATTCTTATGTATTCAACTATAAAAGAAAACATGGCTTACAAAATGCAACTTGTATTTAATGGACAAACATTTTTCCCTGCAAAAGATCCTATGATTCAAGAACTTCCTGGATTTAGTCCAGATTGGGCAGAAATGATAAAGTTTATTGTAACTACATATCAAGAAATGAAAGAACCATTTTCTGCACTTGAGAATACAAGAGGGAAATTGTTTTATATAATTGGGAAAATAATTAAGGATGCTAATGGCGGAATATTTTTATCGCCCGTTGAAGCCACTACTTCTATATTGTCTCTTTTAAGGACACCAGAAACCAGACAATACGATGATGGGGATGATGTGATAATATTAGGAAATATTCAGAAATCTAAACCATTCACAGGTAGAGATGGAAAATTAGTGCAACCTAATTCGGACTACACAGTATTTTCTTCGGCAGTTATGAGATTGTCACCGAAACCAGAAGAACAAAAAACAGTAGTAACAACAACTAACAATGATAGTTCTGATTCTCTGAATGAAGACGATCTGGGGCTTTAGGTATGATAAATATTTCGGATCCAAAAGCTCTTGAAATACTTTCTAAAAAATATGGTTTCGGATTTACAAAACAATCCGATCAAATTTTCACCCCTGGTTTTGTTGTTAAAGCTAAAAAAGGATATGGGTCAACTTCTTTTGTTTTGAGTAATTTCCCAGGTTCCCAATTAATATTTTCTTATGATGGTCAGACTGAAGTCATAAGGAGAGAATTGGCAAAACGTGATCCAACAATTCTGGAAAGGGTTAAAGTTGTTGATCTGTATGCTTCGGTCTTTAACACAATGGGAATGGATGACAAAAGCCTTCTTGAAGCAGGGCATAAAATTTGTAAGTATGTTCTGGAAATTTTAAAAATTGTAAGAGCAGATCATATTGTCCATGAAAGAATTTCTATCCTCAATGACAGAGTGGATAAATATGCAAGATATGAACACTTTGGAAATTATGAGACATCTCTTACAATGCCTGTGACAGGGAATGACATAAGAATGTATGGAATACGTAATAGATTCTATGATGAACTTGTAGCCCTTACATTCGCAAAATCTAATGTTTGCCCTGTTGTAACAACATATCCCGCAAAAGATTTTGGAGAAACATTTAAAGGAAAGAAAAATTCTGATCCCGAATGGGAAATAAATTTCATGGCTCATTTTAGAAATGTCATTGATATACAAATTGATAGGAAATCTGGAAAGGGAAATAATAGATATTATGCTATCTTAGAATCCATGAAGGGAACAGATTTTGGCGAAACAGGAGAAGAATTTGATATAACTGGTTATAAAGTTATATTTCCGCCAGAAAAATTTGAAAAATACAGGAAAGGAAACCCATTTGTAGAAGTTAAATCCCCTGTTAAATCTCCTGTTATAGAAGGAGAAGATATCCTTAAAGATGTTGACACTGCTAAGGAAAATCTGGATAACGTCATAGAAGGTAAAAAGGAAGAGATTTTTGATGATATTTTCTAATGTTTCTGAGAAAAGGATTTACGATCTCTATGGAATATCTGATATGCCGAAATATTTTGGCTATCCCAATCAAATATTTGTAAAAGATTTTGATGAACTCACAAAATTAATGACAATACATAAAAATATTGATCCATTATATATTTCCCATAACACTCACAACAAGGAATATGTTCTCTATTCTCAGATGTTTTTCGATTTTGATGCACATTCCAGAATAGAAGATGATATGGAGAAGGCAAGATTAGATTGCTCTAAATTTGTAGAATATCATAAGGAGAAAACTGATCTTCTTATAAATTTCACAGGCGGGGGATTTCATGTTTTATTAAAATTCAAACCTGTAACAGTAAGAATGAATGAAATATCTCCTAAAATAAAGGGATATGAAAAACATATAATGGAAACACTTAATCTTAAAACAATGGATCTCAAAGTTGCGGAGCCTGGAAGATTGTTTAGAATTCCTTTATCTCCATATGTATATCACAACAATGGAACTAATGTAACCACGGATAGATATGACATTCCCATAACTTCGGATATGCTCAAAGAATACAATATAGATGATTTAATTTATTTCTCAAAGAAGAAAGAATATAGTGTTAACCCATTTATAGATAAAAGATTTAGTATAGATTATATAAAATTATTTGAAACGAAAGAGACATATAGAGAAACAGAAATTTTAGATGAAGATATAGATTTTTATTCATTTCCAGAAGATTATTTCAGAAAGCAGATTGGGGAAATAATGAACAATGATGTTCTTCTTATAAATTCTCTTATGTCAAAACATCCAAATCATAACACAAGATTTATAGCGTGTCTTAAAATGAGAGATATAGGATTTTCTTTGAATTCTACCTGTTCCTTCTTTGCCCGATTATCCGAATTATCAAAATGGGATAATCGTAATATATCTGTCCAGAAATATCAAATACAGACCATATATGATAATAAATATAAAATGAGGAGTGGTAGAGGATGAAAGAAGTAAAAATATTTTCATTTTCTAAAATAGATCAATATCGGCGATGCCCCCTTGCCTACAAACTAATAAATATGGAAGATGTTTCTACACTTGATAACCCGGCTATGAAAAAAGGAAGGATCGCACATAGATATATGGAATTATTTAGAAATATGGAAAAGGAAGTTGTTGTTGAAAAACTTATAGAAGAGTTTAAAGACCCTGATATTGTAAATAGTATAGTTTCAGAATTATCCCCATATGAACATAATATATATGAACACTGCATATCCACTGAAAAAACTATAAATTTCAGTATTGGCGTTTATGAACTAAGAGGGATAATAGATAGATTAGATAAAAATGGAGAAACATATAAAATTGTGGATTATAAATATGGAAATTACGAATATTTACAAAATGACCTTGTTAATTCTCTCCAACTTAAACTCTATGCCTACTATATTATAGAGGAATATGCTCAGAGCCAATGCGAAATAGAATATCATAATCTCAAGCAAAATACAAAATTTACAGCAACAATAAAAAAAGATGATATAGATATTAATCTAATCAAATCATATATAGATTCCATAAAAGCTGCGGAGCTTATGGATGATTTCCCTCCAAAAATATCAGGAAATTGTGCAAACTGTATTGTAAGATTATCTTGCGAGCCTTTTAAAACTTGGTTATATTCTATTTCGCCTGAAAAAGTAAATCCAGATATTTCTATTGAGGGCATAATAGAATATTATTATGGTGTTCAGGAGAAGGAGAAGATTTATAAATATCAAAGAAAAAATCTGGAACCTATTCTGTCAGAAATTGGAAAATTAAGAGGAATACCGTATAAAATCGATAATTATGTTCTGGATTACAATAGATATGGAAACATAGAAATAAGAAGATCACAATCATAAATAAATAGTTATTAGATATAATGATTAGAGAGAGATATAAAATGAGTTCAAAAAAATATTATGAAAAATATAAACATGACCCCGAACATAAGGAAAAAAGTTTAATATACGCTAAAAAATATTATGAAACTCATAAGAATGATCCAGCATATAAAGAAAAACTAAAAATTATTCAAAAAAGGGCATATCTGAAAGCAAAAGCGAGATATAATTCCGATGACGAATATAGACGTAAAGTCTTACGCCGAATTGAAGCTTACAGACATAAGAAATCAGTAAAACTTCTAAATATGTCCGATGAAGAATTTTTAGAATACTGTAGAAGAAAATGGGACACTAACACAAACATTTAAATATCTCTAAAGTATATATTATTGATAAACATGAAAATAGAATTCGAAAAACTCTTTTACACTATATCGAAATATGAAGAGAAAGATGCTATAAAAGGTAGCGGTTTCAAGTGGAACCCGCAACTTAAAAGATGGGAAACAACCGATGTAAAGGTTGTAAAAAAACTTCTTAGTATAATGAGTTCTACAGATACAATATCTCAAACCGCTAAAGATAAAATTACTGAAATTCTTAGAAAACAAGATGAAGTTTTACAAAAATCCATGTCGGCAGTTTCAGATATAGATGTTCCTGCTCCATCAGGATTATCTTATATGCCTTTTCAAAAGGCGGGAATTGAGTTCATTCAGGAACAAAAAAATGTTTTAATCGCAGATGAGATGGGATTGGGAAAAACAATCCAATCTATTGGATATATAAACCTCAATTCTAATATAAAAAAAGTTCTTATAATTTGTCCTTCATCTTTAAAGATAAATTGGAAAAATGAACTGGAAAAATGGTTAATTCGTGATTTTGATATAAAAATCCTAAACGGAAATAGTTTAGGAGACATAACAATAACAAATTATGAAAGCACGAAAAAATATTTTGATATTTTGAAAACAAGACATTGGGATCTTTTGATTCTGGATGAATCACATTACATCAAAAACTACAAAGCAAAAAGAACACAACAAATAACTGGTTATTTTGATGAGAATAAAAAATGGATAAGAGGTCTGAAGGATTTTGCAACTCAAAAAATACTTCTTACAGGAACACCCATATTAAACAGACCTATGGAACTGTTCACACAATTAAAAGTCTTAGGAAATGAATTGGGAAAGAATTTTTTCCTGTTTAGAGATTCTTACATTGAAATGGGAGAATATGGTGCTATTGGAGCGAAAAATTTGGAAGACTTACAAAAAAAACTTAGAAAATCCTGTATGATCAGAAGAGAGAAAAAAGATGTTTTGTTAGAACTTCCCAATAAGATAAGACAGATCATAACACTTCCGTCCTCAATATTATCTAAAGAAGATATTGAAGAGAATAAAAAAATAATCCAATATATCGCAGAAAATTGGGATGAGGCAACTGAAAATCTTAAAACTGGTAAAGGATATCAGTTTGATGAAATTTCAATTATAAGACATAAAACATCACTTGCAAAAGTCCCATATGTGATTGAACATATAGAAAATGTTCTCGAAAATGAAGATAAGATTGTTATTTTTGCCCATCATCATGATGTTATTGATCAAATATATGAAAAATTCAAAGATATATCTGTTGTTGCAACGGGAAATGAATCGCTAAAAGAAAGAGATGAAGCAATAAACAGATTTCAAAATGATCCTGAAATAAAGATATTTATTGGATCCATACAGGCAATGGGAGTGGGAATAACTCTAACTGCTTCTTCAACAGTTATTTTTGCAGAAATAGAATGGAGACCGGGCGATCTAACTCAAGCAGAAGACAGACTACATAGAATAGGACAAAAGACAACTGTCCAATCTCAGTATATTGTTGTGGATGATTCTATAGATAACTATATGATAAAAAAAATTCTGGAAAAAATGGAAACAATTGAAAAGGTTGTAAACTCAGACAAAATCATTCCAGAACAGAAGGTGGAGTAAATGCCCTGTGGAATTGACAATATGAATGAAAATAAAATAGAAGAAATGAAAATGAGCAAAGAGAGAGAAGAACTTGAGAATCATATGAGATATAGACTTGAAATAAGTAAATTAGGATTTAAACTTACAATCGAAATTTTAGAGAATTTGCCAATACCGAATGTGGATTTACTTAAGTCAATCGAAAACAACATTGGAACGCTTAATACTTCTATCGATGGGATTATGAACTTTATTCATTTTTTGATTAAGGAACAAAAAGAACATGAGGGGGCGGAATAAATGAGAAGTTATTCTACTCATAAAAGATTTATTGCCGATGTTGTAAGATCAACTGATCCAGAAATTGTTTCGGAGGCTTCCAGCCATTTCATCTCTTTGAGATCATGTTCTGTGCTCAAAAATATAAAAGATGAACAGATATCCTGGGTTGTATCTAAGATCGTAGATACAAATCTGGTAGATGTCTATAAAAATTTATACAATAATGGAACTGGATTGACATACCATCAGATAGTAGCCCGAATAAAAAGAGTAAAATATATTGAACATAAAAATGGAGATATGAAATTTCTTCCTACATCTGTGTTGTCAGAACTCGCAACAATATTTAAGAGCGAAATCACTATTCCATTTATAGAGGTAAAAAGAATGACAGAAACAGAACCTTCAGAAATAGAGAAAATAGATGTAATAGATGTAACAAATATAACAGATGTGCACAAGAAAAAAGAAGAACAGCTTACTTGGATTCTTGAAAATGTATCTTGGAAAGGAAGAGATGGACATATGAATAAGGGCAAAATGTCTGCTGCCGATGCAGAAAAAATATTACACATAACTGCATTAAGAATAAGAGGGATTATAAGAGATTATTACAAAAGTAAACCACTTCCTTCTGATTCAGAATCTCCATCTAATTCAGAAACTCCATCTGTTGAATCTCCTTCTAATTCAGAGGTTCCTTCTAATTCAGAATAATTTTTTTTAAGATTTTAAAAATTATAACCATTTTTTATTATCCATAAATCTATATTTAAAATTAACATAATTTAAATATATTTTTAAATTATCCATATATAATGTATCATGATGAAAATGATAAGAAAAGGATAATGAAACTATTAGAAAAAAATCCAGAGATGGATTCATTTGAAATAGCTGTGGTTCTAAATCTATCTATTTTTGATGTGCATTATTTTATCAATCAATTACAAGATGAAGGGTTGATAACGATTATTTAATAGTTTAATGGAATATGAAATTGAATATGAAATCTATAAATGCTGAAACAATATACAATCTGCTGGATAATGGTTGGATATTTGTGTCCGATCTTGGAGAAAATTCAGAATATTTCGAAAGAGTTTTCTTCTCACATCTTAAAAAAAAATATGTCAAACGAATAGATAGAAAAATATTTGTGAAAAAATCTGAACAACTATATTCACTTTTAAAAAATTTAGGGATGGATCTTATAAAAAACATAATTTATGATTCTATTATAGTCTTGACATTTAAAAAATCAGAAGGGGAGATTACATTTGGAATTTTTTCCTTGAATAATGATAGTGAAACAAAAAGTATAGAAACTCTTAAAGGAATTTCGGAGAGAATATTAAATGAAAATAGTTTTTAAATACATTTTCAGTTTAAGATAGTTATGAAAGAATTTCCTAAATTTAACAAATCTGAAGTTGGAAAAATAAATGTATCTGAAACATTCTATTCCATACAGGGAGAAGGAAGATATATAGGATATCCTGCGGTGTTTCTAAGAACTCAGGGATGTGTTCTGAATTGTGAATGGTGCGATACATATAATGTCTGGAAAAAAGGGATATCTTATACTTATTCGCAATTATATGATCTGTGGGATGAAATGGGAATTATAAATGTTTTAAGAAACCCTCAGACCCATATTGTTCTCACAGGTGGAGAACCTCTTGCAAGACAAGAAGAAATATTTAATTTTTTTAAGTATTGTGAAAATAGATCGGGTCTTGATTTTATTAACAATAACATAATAGAAATTGAAACCGCAGGAACGGTTATGCCCGATAAAATTCCAATATATCATGCAATATATGATGACGTTAATTATAGATATTATAAGGTAGCTTTTAATGTATCACCAAAACTTAGTAATTCAGGAATGAAGATAGAAATGAGAAATCGCCCTAAAATAATGAAACATTTTGCTATGCTTTCATGGTATGCAAAGGAACCGTATCCAACAACATTTAAATTTGTTGTGCGAAATAGAGAAGATGTGGAAGAAGTTATTCAAACTTATGTTAAACCTTATAACATTTACAAAGGATCAATCTATTTAATGCCAGAAGCTCAGTCAAGAGAAGAACTTATAGAGAAAGAAACTAAAATTGCAGAACTCGCAAAGGAATATGGATTTAGGTATTCTACCAGACTGCATCTACATATCTGGAACAAGGCAACGGGAGTTTAGATTAAGATGAATAAAATAGATTTAAAAAAAGAAATAAATCGTCTACAAAATGAATATTTAGAAGAAAGGGACAAAGCGTTAAAAGATTTAGACGAATGGTATAGCATCTCATTAAAATATGGTTTTTATAATAATGAAATAGATAATATATATGTAAAGAAACAATATGAAATACATGAAAAATATAATAATAAAATAACTGATAAATTAGTTGAAATTTATAAAAAACTGGAAAAGTTTTAAAAATTGGAGATGGAGAAAATAAAAAAAAATATTGATTTATCCACAGTCAAAATCTAAACTAATTTTTAAATACATTTTAATTTTCAAGATATTATGGATAAATCTATAAAAGATGACGAATGGAATAATCTGGAATTATCGATCAGGAATCTGATTGAAAATCTTAGTAAGACTTTTGGATGGTTCAATGAAGAAGAGTTAAAAAGAACTCCAGAAAGAATATTGGAATATTATAAAGAATGGGCGAACTCTAATCATTTTAAGTTTACTACATTTCCTGTTGAGGATAGAGATCAGATGATAATATTCAATCATATTTCCTTTTTTTCTCTATGTTCACATCATCTTCTTCCATTTTTTGGTGAAGTGAACATCTCATATCTTCCAGATAAATTAGTTGGGGGAGTGTCAAAATTTCCAAGGTTAGTTAAAAAATATGCATCGAAACCAGGAACACAAGAATTTCTTACAAAAGAAATCGCCGACAATCTTAATGAAATTTTATCGCCCAGATTTCTCTTTGTGAGAGTAGAGGCAAGACATCTATGTCAAGAAATGAGAGGAATAAGAACTATTGGGGAAGTTATGAAAACATCATCTCTAAGATATATTGAAGAGTTAGAACATAATCTTGTGCATCTTAAGGAGGAGGCAAGACAATGATAGACGAAATAAGAGATAGTGATGAAGATATCCTTACATTTGAAGAAAATAAGGAAAAAATAAAACCTAAAAAAAATAAATTATCTGTGGAAGAAAGAATGGAACAGAATAAAAAATCCATAGTAGATCAGATAAATATTATAACAATAAGGAAAGAGAGAATCCAAAAAATATTAAAATCAGATCATGGGGGATCGAAAATGTCTCAATCTGTATGGTCAGAACAGAATTTATTTGAAAATACTCCTGAAGGAAGAATTTATTCTATGTCCGATGTAAATCTGAAAACATTAATAGACTTCCATTCTGAAGAAAATCAGACAATTCTGGATCCTTTTGCAGGTTATTTGAATTCTGCGGAAACAATATTGAAAATGGGAAGAAAATATATAGGATATGAAATAAGAGAAACATATTTCAGTAAACTTGATTCTAAACTTAAGGCACTCAAAGATAATAGAGATATGTTAGGTCTTGATCTTCCATATTATGAAATATATAACAAGGATTCATCAAATATGGAAAAACATAATGTTGATATGGTTCTTACAACTGTTCCCGATCCTATATATTCTGAAGAAAGAAGAAGAATAAAGGAAAATGCGGATGAAGAGTATGAGAAATATTTAGAAAATATGGTAAAACCTATATTAAATGCCTATGATAATCTAAAAGATAATGGTTTCTTTATTATGCATCTCAAAGATAATATGAGAGGTTTTAAATTTCGTCCAGCAACTATGGATATAGCAAATATTTTAAGACCAGAAATGCCAATAAAATACATACTTATATTAGCAGAAAATAGATTATCTGGTGGAAATAAATCTCTTGGAAATAGTGAAGAAATGTTTAAATTTTATTCAGAACAGACTTTCCCATACTCCCATCAGGTGGTTTTCTGTTTTTTTAAAGGCGAAGGAAGATTGAGGGAAAAATTATGAAAGTATTCTACGGTTCTGATCAAGAAGAGCATTTCCTCATGGCTCCGAGATTTTTAATACCTTATGGTCGTATCAAAAATAAAAACCCAATAGATATGTATATTCCTGCAGGGAAAGAGTGGTTATTGGATTCATCTGGGTTTACTTTATCGGTTAAAGGAGAAAGTTATGAAGATCAAAAAGATTATGATAAATTCTGGAGTCCAGAAGCCTATGCAAGATTTATAGACCTCTGGAAACCTACTTGGGCATTTACTCAAGATTTTGCTTTTTATTCTAAAAAAGAGAGACATTGGACAGATGAACAGATAAAAGATAGACATGTAAAAACAAACGAAAAAACAGCTAAAATAAAAGATGCTCTAAATGATAAATGGAGAATTGCCAATGTTGTTCAGGGAATATCAAAAGAAGATTATCATAAACACATCGATTTAATGAAAGAATCTGGGACATTAACAGATTTTCTTGGTATTGGATCTGTCTTTAGACATCCAGATTTTATTGAAATAATATCAGATATTAAAAAAGAAATTCCTGGGCATATAAAACTCCACGCTCTTGGAGTGAAAAAATCACATATAAAAAAACATCCTGCTCTTATTTACAAACTATATTCCATCGATACAACAGTATGGTTTTCAATGGGTGTATATTCCGCCCCAATTCAGTTAAGAAATGCTTCTTTATATTTGTTTATTGAAGATATGGAAAATTTTATAAAAAATGTAGAGAAGAAAACTTATATAAATGAATTTGAAGTAGAAGAATGATGTCCATGAAGGTTGGTTTTTTAAAAGAACCTATACTTAATTTTTAAATACATTCTTATTTTCACTATATTATGGAAATAACAGAATTTCTGACAAAAATCGATCTTAAGGGTGCAAGTAATACTATCTTTAAGAAAGAAGAGAAAGATGCAAAAATTGTAAGCGAAACAGGCGAGACCATAAAAAAAATTAGTGGAATAAATTCCTATACATATTTTGATAATGGGTCTGCTGCAGTAACCGGGTTTTTAAGATATGAAAAACCATTCCCCGAACAGATATTTTCTTTATCTCCATCTACTCTTAAAGGAATATTAGAAGAAGCAGATAATTTAGAGGTTGTAGATTCTTTCCTTGTAGGAAAAACAGATAATGGCAATATAGTAAAAGACCTTGAATTAACTAAATGGAGAACTGTTCGGGCAAAATATGATAATCCCCCAGTCCTAATAAAAAATAATATTGTTAAAACAATAATAAGAAGAAGTCAAATTATTGATCCTGCAAGTCTTACAATTGTTGGCGATGGCAATGAACTTGTATTTACAACATATTCTAATATTGGATCATCTTCAAGTAAAGTCAAAATAAAATCTGATCTTAAAATAGAAAGTATGTTAGAAGCTTCAACATTTTTAGAAATTCTTAGAATGGTAGGAGATATGGATATAAGATTATATATAGATAGTTCCAATCTTGAGGACAGAAAAAAATCTCCAGTAAAAATTGAGATATCTGATTCAAATGCTATTATATCATATTATATAACAGAGACAATAAAACCCGAACTCAAAAAGGAAGTTAAAGAAGAAGAAAATTTGGAGATGAATTAAATGAAAAAAAACATAACAGTGTATCTTGAACCATACTGGGACATTTCAAAATATGGTTTAAAGAAGGTCACTGCAGTTGAAAAAGAAGATGGGCTTGTTAATAAGATGTCACAAAGTATTGAATCTAATATTGCAGAAAGATATCCAGGAATAAAAAAAGTTAAAGTGAGTGCTTGCAAATACGATGCCGTTCCCATCGTTGACCATTCCGCTCAGTCAGATGATATCAAGCTTCGATATGCAAAGATTGGCTTTCAAGTTGACCTGAAATTTAATGAATTTATGAATGTTGATGATGTCAAAAAAAATATTTTAGAAATTGGAAAAAATTACGACATTACGAAAATAACAGAACTTGTGGAATTCACTATTAATACAAAAGTGCTGGAGAGGGATAAGGTGGAATAAATGGATATGGAAACTCATGATTTCCTGATCCAACTTCTACAAATTTTTACAAAAATTGAGGAAAATTTAACAGATATAAAAGAAACTTTAGAACAGATAGCTTTAGAACAGATAGAATCAAATGAAAGGAAAACGTGGTAATATGGATGAAGAAAAAATTCAGAAAGTTATAAATGTTCAGGGACAGCCGATAAAAATGGAAATATCAAGAGGTTCTGGAGGGAGATATGATTATTCTGTCTCTCTTTATGGAGAAGACCCTGAAAAAATGATATTTGCTCTTAAATCTTTGACAGATAGGCTTGATCTCGAATATCCTTACAAAGAGGTAAAAAAATGATCTGGACTGAACAATTCAGACCACAATCCCTTGATGATGTTGTTGGTCAGGATCAAATTGTAAAATTCATGAAAAATTTAGAAAAAGGAGATTTAAAAAATTTCCCACATCTCTTACTATCTGGTTCACCAGGAGTAGGGAAAACTACTGTTGCAATAGCAGTTGCAAAGGATATGGGACTGTGGAATGATAATCCAGAATTAAATGATTTTCATGAATTTAATAGTTCCACTGACAGAGGAATAGATTTTATTCGAGGCGGGAAAGAAAAAAAAGGAATACTTGATCTCGTTAAATTAATGCCTAAAAATAAAATTAGAAGAATTGTATTTCTTGATGAAGCAGATGCAATGACACCCGATGCACAGTTTGCTTTACGCAGAATTATGGAAGAATATTCATTTACCACAATATTTATATTATCCTGCAACTACTCGGGAAAAATTATTCCTGCTATATCAAACAGAACAATAGAACTAAAATTTAGAGAATTGGATCCAGATTCCTTGAAATCCATTGCTAAAAGAATCTGTGAATCTGAAGGCAGGGATCTCCCTTCAGATGAAAATTTAGAGAAGCTTATACAAAATACAGATGGATCAGCAAGAGGGTTCATAAATGCTCTATTTCAATATCTTGTTGGCGGAATAATCCCTGATAATTCATTCAATGTCAAAGATTATCTTCTTGCAGTAAAAAATAATGATGAAAAAAAGATAAATCTATTTCTTAATCAAACCTCATATTCAGAACTTCTTAAATCCTTAATAAGATTCCTTTTGCAAAAGAGAAATGATAGAGTAGATAACGTTATTTTTAAACTTGGCGATTATCTGCTTTTAGGACTTAATCCAGATGAATATCTTGGGAAACAAGTTGTAACATTATATTTGAAAAAATATTTGTGGGCGGGACAATGATACTTCTTTATGGTAAATCGGGTTCGGGG
>Ga0078972_1006249_pt1 | contig 28662 bp, 19 predicted proteins | sample YelNatPaOPGAMG01_FD_67568 | JGI IMG/M metagenome (GOLD analysis project Ga0078972, IMG submission 67568) | Hot spring thermophilic microbial communities from Obsidian Pool, Yellowstone National Park, USA - OP-RAMG-01 (SPADES assembly) (version 2) | ecosystem: Environmental > Aquatic > Thermal... | reverse complement strand
TTTTAAAATTCTTATCTTAATTCTACTCTCTTACTCATCTTTATATTGTCTTACTCCTCTTTCCCATTATTAGTTTCTGTATTAGATTCATCATCCTTTTTCTCAGAGACTTTCTCCTTAAGAGGGACTTTCCCTTTACTGGAAACTATGTCTTTACTATTTGCTTTATTTTTTACTTTTACTTCTTTTCTTTCTTTTGATTTTTGTTATTATTTTTGTTATCATCTTTTTTATTATCTTTTTTGATCTTCTCTATCCCTTTCTCCATTGGGCTCTTTGTATTTATTATATTATCTTTTTTGAACTGAGCATAAGTGCGATACGTTCCCAGACAAAAGAGAATGCCCAAGCCGAGAGCACATATGCTAATTGCTACAAAAACCAAATAGAGCCAATCAGGTTCGCTTTTTGAGGTTACATCCTCTACAATAAATGTTCTTTTGTCAGTCGAAGTTAAGTTTCCGTCAGATACTTTAAGTTGTAAGGTATGTTTACCTGCTCTAATCGGCAAAGAGAATTTTTCTTCACTACTGAGAAAGGTGTCTCCGAGATGCCATTCTATATATACACTTTCTTTATCGGGGTCGTAGGCTCGACATGAAAATTCTATTGGTAATGATGAGGGATATTTGTATTCAGAAAATGGGGATTTGATTAATGCAATCGGTGCACGATTTACATTCTTCACAACCACGGTCCAATTATGGCTTACGTAACTACCATTTGCATATGCTAGGTATGTAATAGTATGCGTCCCTGCAGATTCATAATTTGTATAATAAACGCATCCCGTTAAGTTGCCTAAAAGCATGGGAGACCCCAAGCCGTCTAAAAGCCACTGATAGGTTATTTCATCTTTATCGTCATCATTAACTTTTATGTATAATTGCAAAGTTTCGTTTTCAAAGATAGTAGCCATCTGAGCCGGACTTGTTTCTACGACATAGGGAGGATGGTCAACATGCTTTATCTTTACGGTTACGAAACCATTAACATAATTCTTTCCATCGAATGCACTTATTTGCACTTCAAAAGTTCCGAATATCCCTTTTGATTCAAACACTACCGAATTGCCTTGTAAGGTCATGTTCACATACGGAGACATTATCAAAGAAATCGTCAAATCATCCCCGTCAGGGTCGACGAACAAACGCGTGATAAGTCCCTCTTCTATATGGATTTCGTTATCTTCCAACTCTACCACAATCCCTTCATAAACAGCAGGGGGGTGGTTCACTGGCAGAACCTCTATACAAAATCTTGCTTCGATATAATTATGATACCCATCTGTAGCCAGGATTGATATTTTGAATTTGCCATATACGAATAACTTGGGTGTTATTTTTAACATGCCATTTTCTATAATTTCGCATGTTAGTTCAGTATCATTCACACTCAAGAACGAAAGTACATCTCCATCTGCATCATAAAAAATATCATAGACAGAAAAATTTGTTGTGTATTCTATATCGCCCGGAATGCTTAAATTGCAAACTTGTGAATATAGGGAGTTATTCAATTCAGGCGCCTGATTTAACCTAACTATCACAACCGAAATCGTGAAATTTACACATCTCCCCGTAGGGTCCTTTGCTGAAAAGGTTACATACTCGGTCCCAGTCCATTCGTGCGAAGTAATAGTAACTTGCCCACTCTCATGTATAACCACATCAACATTTACCGCCCCTGAATAGTTGTATTCGAGTTCTTCCCCATCAGGGTCGTAGAATATCTTTGATAAATTAATTCGTTCGGAATCTGTGGTATTAACAAGCATACCAAAACTCGGAATTGCATAACTCACCCTCGGCGCATCAGGAAGTGGCAGAACTGTAAAGTTTATCGTAAAGTTCCTTTGCCAGTAGTAATCAGAGACAAAGACGCGCACCGTGGCATTTCCAAACCAATCTGGAACAGGCACAAAATGAACCTTTCCATTCTCTATTCTTGCAGAATAGTTGCATGCAGTACCATAAATCACTTTAACAACAATTGGGTCTCCATCAGGGTCATAGAATTTGTTCATGATGTTGTATTCGGAGATATATTCAGAATCTTCTTCTAAGGATATATTCTGCAGTTCTTCTAAAATCTCAGGTGCTCTATTTCCATTAGGGATTACGCTTGTAATTGTGGTTACATTCGCATAGTATGTTTCGCCATAATCTACCTTTAGACTGACGTTAAATATAGCATGCGTCCCTTCACTTGCATTTTCAGGCTTGGAGACTACAAGTTTCAAGTTAAAATAGTTCATCCCAAAAAGGTTCAGGCTTGATATCTCTGCACCAGTTGAATTATACAATTTTGCATTCCATCCTTCTTCGTACAATGTCTCATTTGGCGTAAAAATAGAAATAAGCACGGTATAACTATCGGTGCATGAACATGACGGCTTGGCATAGCAGTATATTATATATTCTGCGTATGTTTCACTCCCGTTTTGAAGTCCTTTTATATTCTCTTCGCATTCTGCGTATAATTGTATCGTACTCCCTTCTGCTTTTTCGATTATAAAATAAAGTGGCAATAACGAAAAGATAACGACAAGCATTACGATTATACTTTCATTTTTCAACATTCTTTTTGTCAATTTATCACTCGCCCATCTCAACATATTCCATCTTTCTCCATATCTTATTTTAAGATTACTTGTCAAATTTCGGTTCGACGATCTTCGGCTTGGAAGTAGATACTTTCGGAGGTAATGCTCTCACAGGTATCTTACTTTTTGTTTTATCAGTCTCTTGTATGTTTTGGGCTTCCGTTTGAGTTCCTGCTTGTGTAGTTTGCAAAGGTTGATTAGTCTGGTATTGTGGCTGGAAATTTCCTTGGACATCTGCATAATAAGGAGTATATTCGCCGCTACCCATACTTACAGATTGCACAACAGACCCTTCTCCATAAGATATGCTTTTTTCGTAACTGCTATCGTAACTTCTGAATGTCGTTTGTGGCGATGACATTGACGTGGGTGTTTGTGTGCCCACATCGGCTTGGGATCGTATTTTGGCTTGGGATTCTTTATTTATCTCTTTTCCTTTATTTAGGAATGAAAAAATCCCTTTTTTCTCATGTCTTTGAGTTGTAGGAGATGAGAAATATGGAGAATACGAAGTTTCCTCTTCGGTTACATTTGCCATTTTGTTCATTAAGTACATTCCACTACCTATAATTACGATTGCAATAATACCAGCCAAAACTCCGGTTACAATATACCAATTTATACCTGAAGAAGTAACTGGCAATTCTGTTTTAACATACAGAGTTGTGAATCTTATAAGACCTGCCGAGGTTGTAGATGAAGCCTTGATAAGTATATTCTCCTCAAGAACGGTAGGTTGTTTCGGGACCGACACTTTGATTGTAAAATTGCCAATTTCTTTCGGCAATAAAGAAAATGATAACTGTCTTTCATTAATCTTAACTCCCTTCTCTGATACTTGATAATCAAACTTCCAACTATGTTGCGCAGATATGTTTATGATGATAGTATCAGAGTTTTGACCATAATTAGATACCCAGCACTCAAAATTAACGCTCTTTCCGGGCTTACCGAATTTTGTTATCGAAGGAACAAGACTTAGAGAGGATGCCGATGCAGGAATTTCTAAATTCACATTTATATACTGGCGAGCCACGTTCCCTCCTAGGTCAACTGCCATTATTTCAACAGTTCGGTTACCATTGTCATCGAATGTAAACTCAAATTCGTATGCCCAAAATGCGTCTGTGCCGAGAGAAGTCCATAAACCATTTCCAAGCCTTGCATATACGCTTACAATATCATCAGAATCCAAATCAGAAACATTTCCTGTAATCGTCGCCGGCGAAGAATAAAATATTTGACCTGGTAAAGTATGGATTGAAATCATAGGCGTATACATGTTCCTTATTACTACAATCTCTGTATATTCAGAATATTGCCCTGTGGTAAGAAATGCACTTGATTCTATCTTGATTGTATTTTCGCCCGTTCTTGTTAGATTGCATAATCGCAAGAAATTACCATCTGAGTTTGAGATACAATCTCCCACCTCTTCACCATTTACAAAGAACTTCACAACTGCGCCAGGTTGTGTTCGCCCTGTTATGTTAATAGTGCCATTAAGAGAAACTGAGCCGTTCAGAGGTTTATATACAGTCAGAAATGGAATCAGAGTAAATTCTAAAATAGTTGTATTTTCAAATGTAAGCGTTGCTTCAATAGATGCTTCGCAGAATCCTGGTTTCCAAGCATGAAATGTATATGTTCCATCGCTAAAATTCTGATAGAACCATGCTCTACCAACTTCGTCTGTATACGTGTAAACTTCCTCCAAGCCGAAAATTGACCAAACCTTAGCGTCTGAAATTAAGCAACCTAATTCGTCTCTTACTACACATTCCACGAGCGCAGCGGGCGTTAAAGAGACATCAAATACATTCTTTTCTCCTTTAATTAGTGTAACCTCCTCTACTGAAGTTATATACCCCTCTGCAGATACTATTAATGTGCAAATACCATATAATTCAGTCGAAAGTTCGTATCCTCCCAAGCCGTCCGTTGTTGTCGAATAATTTGTTTCTAAATTAACAAGCGTAACAAGAGCATTAGCAATGGGTAGGTTAGATGCATCTGTAACATTTCCAGTAAGCACTGTTGCTTTTACAAGGACGAAATCGAGATTGACCCAATTACTTGGTGAAAGTGTAACCTCTTTAATTTGAGGCAGGTATCCTTCTTTTTCTGCCATAATGTTATAAGTCCCCTCAGGGATATTTTCAGTAAATTGATATTGTCCTGTTGAATTTGTGGTCGTACCCTCGGAGAAGTCCTCCAAGCCTTCTTTGAATGTAACATGTGCATTTGGAAGTGGATTCCCTTGCTCATTCTTTACGATGCCACGAATAAGACATGAGGGCATAAGGACTATATTACATTGTGCAGTTTGACCCTCAACAATCTGCAGTGGACCTGCTGTTTTTTCGATGTAAAAATTACGAGAGACCAATAAGGTATAACTCCCTGTCGGTAGGTCCGAGGAGAAGTTATAAAAACCTGAATTGTCTGTGATTTTTGAATCTATAAGCAAAGAAGAAGAATCGTATATCCTTACTCTTGCACCTTCGATAAAGCCACTCGATGAGGAGATAACACCTATGAGCCTACCTGAAAGCCTGAGAATTATATCTAACATAACATCAGAGTTGGTAATTACCACGAACCTCCCCTCTGAAATATATCCTTCTTTCTTGAAAGTAAGGTTATAACTTCCGGGCAAAAGAGATGAGAATGAAAAATAACCCGATGTAGATGTAATATTTATTCTTGTATTGCCCCCATCATCTGTTAAAATTACTATCACTTCCGAAATGGGGGTTGAGGCAGAATTATTTACATATCCTCCTATGAGATATGTGCTCTGACGCGAAGAACCACAAATGAGATTTTCTTTTATACTCTCATCTTTTTGTGTTACGCTGTAAATTGTAATTTTCTCGGGTGAGACCACGCAAAGTATGGATATCATGCTAAAGGATATTACAATCGTAAGAAGGATAACGCAAAGAATATTTTTTTTACAAAAGGGACTTCTTAAGGAACTTCTTAACTTACTCACATCTTCACCTCTTTAATGACATTACACTCCAAGCCTTATTCGTTCACCATTCGTATTAGCGTCAGGTTAACAATTGATTAATCAATTTAGGCTTTAATAATCCTTTTGCAAGATTAGGAAATTTGCAGATTAATAACTATCAAATTGAGAGAATAAAATTATCAGTGAAAAATATAATCAAATAATGAAGAACGAAAACAAAGAATTTTTATCTATTAATTTTTATTCGATATTTCTCCCTTTGCTTAGCATTCTTTTTAGCCCATCTACGTCCATGTTTAATACAATCACATCGGCAAGGTCTTTTACAAGGTCTGTTTCGATGGTAATTTTAGGTCCACCTAGGAGAGGTCGTTCTAAATTCAAATCCTTAGTAACGTCTCTATCTACATCTACAAGAAGAGAATCGATATGCCAAGTGTGCGGATTTATCTCTACGCTATCAACCTCGCCTATTTTTGTCCCTCTTGCACCTATTACTTTCTTTCCAGAAATATCCTTTGAATTCATAATACCCCTCATATTGTTCTTTTTAGTGCTTCTATATCTATTTATTTTTCTGAACCTGCGAACTCTGCCCCCTCTTACCCCTTTCTTTCATCTTTATTTTATAATAGTAGAATGGTGAAGTCATCCAAGATTTTTTGCAAAGTTCGTCTTCGTCATAGCAGTTCCCATATGTTTTCATGGTCTTGCATTCAGGCGGGGAATATTCCACACCTGAAGTTACTCCAGTGATATGTTCTATCTGATACCTTGCAAGTGCAGGGTCAAAATCAGGCGATTTCGAAAACAGATTGAGGATTTCTTCAGAAGACATGCCTATTTTATGAAGAAATGCAGTAAGTGCGAATCTTGCAGTATGTGGCAGATTCATTCCTGCTTCCATCATAGAAAGGAGTCTTTTCATGCATGGAGGGAGTTTCGTTATGTCCGCACCTTTAAGCGCTTCTGTTTTAAACTCCTTTTTTCGTTCCTCAAGAACCTTGTTTACTTCGGTAATCATAGGTCTTAAGGAATTTGTTATCTCTTCAGTAACAGGTAGCGGAAGTTCTTTTTCGAATTTTTCTTTTATGGCATTCTGCAATAGTCTTACGCATTTTTCTTTATCCAAATATACTCTTCCCATTCTAATGTCCTGATTTGTCAATTTCCATTTGGGGTCTCGGAACTCACTCGAATATTTTAAGAAATCTGTAAAGTGGACAGTGAATAAGTCTCCATCACAGAGCACCAAATCTATTTCCAATTCGTTAGCCACCCCTACAATATTTTCAGCAGGCTCTTTTGATAACCTATCATTCGCAAGTACAGATTCTGCAAGCGAATATCTTTTTATAAGATAACTATCGTTTATACATGAAACTATCATTCTTGCAACCACATAAGATATTATCTCAGATATGCATTCTGTCTCTGACAAAAAAGGCTTATTGGTAATTTTCCCTTCTTTTACAGATTCGAGAACTCTTTTTTTTCCTTGCTCTCTTGATGAACTAAATGCGAATTCATGCAGCACAGATTCCAGCGTGATTTTCTTTTCATTTATGTATTTTCGAGTATAGGATAGGAATGGATAACGTGCAAGAATTACTGGGGATATCTTCTCAAAAGGCATCGTACAGTTATCAAATCTCTGCTTAATGCAATTTTCGTTTCTTTTCCTTTCTTTAGTCAGAATTCAAATTAAGAGAACAAATTCGATAACATTCGAATGACAAAGTGTTTTATTATGCCAAGCGAATAATCCGTTAGGAAGTGTTTAGTGATTTGGAATTCTTGGAGTTGTAAGATTAATTCGAATGACAAAGTTGTTTTATTATGCCAAGCGAATAATCCGTTAGGAAGTGTTTAGTGATTTGGAATTCTTGGAGTTGTAAGATTAATTCGAATGACAAAAGTGTTTTATTATGCCAAGCGAATAATCCGTTAGGAAGTGTTTAGTGATTAGGAATTCTTGGAGTTGTAAGATTAATTCGAATAACAAAAGTGTTTTATTATGCCAAGCGAATAATCCGTTAGGAAGTGTTTAGTGATTAGGAATTCTTGGAGTTGTAAGATTAATTCGAATAACAAAAGTGTTTTATTATGCCAAGCCAATAATCCGTTAGGAAGTGTTTAGTGATTAGGAATTCTCAATCTTGTTGAAGATTTGGACAAATGGAGAAAAGGACTAAATGTGTGATGGAGGAAGGTTCGTGATGAAAAGTATTAAGAGCAATATCATAAACGAGATTGCCTCGATTGTAGGTAAGGAAAATTGTTCGACATCGATCGCGGATTTGTATGCGTATGGTTTTGACGCATCGATACATCATGCAAATCCAGATGTTGTTGTTAGACCTGGCACAACAGAAGAAGTGCAAAAAATAGTTAGGCTTGCAAACCGTGAAATGATTCCCATAGTGCCGAGAGGTGCAGGGACTGCGCTATGTGGTCATGCGGTTCCTGTTGCAGGCGGTATTCTTCTTGACATGACAAGAATGTCAAAGGTACTTGAAATCAGAGTAGAGGATTTGTATTGCGTAGTAGAACCTGGGATTGTGTATGATAAATTGAATTCTGAACTGCAAAAGAGAGGATTCTGGTTTCCGCCTACCCCAGGCTCAGGCGAGATGTGTACCGTAGGTGGCATGGTTGCTACGAACGCGTCGGGAATGAAAGCAATAAAATACGGAGCGACACGCGATTATGTAATGGGACTTGAAGTTGTGATGCCAAACGGTGATATTGCACAACTTGGCACAAGAACGCTGAAAGATGCCTCAGGCTATCAACTTGCAAGACTTATGGTAGGTTCTGAAGGAACTTTAGGTGTAATCACAAAGATAATACTTCGCATCTCACCTATGCCACAGAAGAAAGCTGCGGTCCTTGCCTCATTCGAAAAGATTCGCGATGCAGGTCAGTGCGTTTCAAACATAATAGCCAAGCCGATAATACCCGCAGCAATCGAGTTCATGGATAAGGTATGTATCCAAGCCGTAAATAAGGCTGTAAATGCAGGATTTCCAGATTGCGAAGCAGTTCTCATAATAGAATCAGATGGTCATCCTAATGTTGTGAAAGAAGAGATTGAGAAGATAAAAGAAGTGTGCAAATCGTCAGGAGCTATAAAAGTCGAAATGACAGAAGATATTGCAACTATGAATAAATGGACTGCGTCTAGAAAAGCAGTATTACCTGCTCTATCACGGCTTGGGGAAAAATATGTCTCAGTCTCACTTGCAGACGACATGGGTGTGCCCATATCAAAAATCCCAGATGCAGTCGTTGCGTTCCAAGAGATTGCAAAAAAGAACAATGTTATTGTAGGGACTTATGGGCATGCAGGCGATGGTAATTTGCATACAAAGATGCTTGTTGACCCAGTTTCAAAAGAATCGTGGCAAAACGGTGAGAATGCAACAAGAGAAATATTCGATGTGTGCATATCACTTGGTGGAACTGTAACTGGAGAACATGGTGTTGCGATAACGAAAGCACCCTACATGATGAAAGAGCGTGCGTCCTCAATTTCGATAATGAAATCAATCAAGCGTGCACTCGACCCGAACAACATTATGAATCCATATAAAAACGTATTTTGGGAAAAGGGGATTTTGCATAATCTTCGTTATCCTGTTGAAAACATGGACAACGAAATGAATAAAGAAAATAAAGACAAGGATAAAGACAAAAATAAGAATCAAGATAAAAACCAAGATAAAAACTTGGACAAAATAGAGGGGGTGAATTAAATGGAGGTTACGCATGCTGCAAAATTAAAGAAAGAGATGATGACGTGCACGGCGTGCGGAACCTGTAAAGCAGTTTGTCCTGCCTACGATGCTTTAGGCTGGGATTCTGCATGTGCAAGAGGTAGAGTTCTTCTTGCATACGGTCTTCTTGTAAAAGAGATCGAGCCTGATAAGTCTGTTGTGGAAAGGCTGTATCAATGCATGACATGTAATCGATGTGCAGAAAAATGCCCGTCTAAGGTTACTGTTCTTGATATAATCGAGAATATAAGAAAGGACATTTACGATAAAGGACATTGTCTCCCTGCGCACAAGAAACTTGCTGAAAACATCATAAAATTAGGAAATCCGTTTGGAGAAACCAAGATGAGAGAGACACATGGTAGAACAAAGAAGAATTCGAAGACGGGCTATTTTATGGGTTGTTTGTCAGGATACAGAGAACAAAAGATTGCGAAAGCCTCTATGAATGTTTTAGACAAGTTGAAAATCGATTTTACGATATTAGATGAGGTATGTTGTGGTTCTCCGCTTGCCCGAATAGGTGGCAGTGAAACAGAATTGAAAAGACTTGTTGAGAAGAATGTTAAAAGTATAGAAGATGCAGGCTTGGAGAAAGTGGTCTTTTCATGTGCCGGATGCTATAGAATGTTTAAACTAGAATATCCAAAATTCACAAAGATAAATTTCAAAGTTGAACATATTTCGGAAACTATCAATGATGCCTTATCGAATAAAAAGATAGAATTAAAGAGCCTGAAAAAGAGTGTTACGTATCATGACCCCTGTCATCTTGGACGACATGCAAAGGTTTACGATGCGCCTAGAGAGGTAATAAATAAAATTCCAGGTGTTACATTTAAAGAGATGCAATATAACAGAAGCGAAGCAAGATGTTGTGGCGGCGGTGGTGGTGTAAGAGCAGCATTCCCGGAACTTGCAGAAAGCATCGCAGCAACAAGGACCGAGGAAGCAAAAAAGGTCGCAGATATGCTCGTAACCTCATGTCCTTTCTGTGTGAACAATTTAAAGAAAGGGGACAAAACAAAAATTGAAATAAAGGACCTTGTGGAAGTCATCGATGAACTTCTATAATATTCTTACCCCTTTTTCTTATTTCCCCAACTTGTGTTTTTTCTAAGTTGCTAAAGTAATTGCTAAAGATTTCGAGAATAAAATTTCAGAATTATTTTTTGGCTTGGGTCTTAGAAAATCTTAGTAAATAGGCAATTGGGAAAGAAGCAAATATATAAATAAGGTAAAAACAATAACAATTACGAATAGAAACGAATGAGAAAGGCATGATTAAATGTTTTTGAGTTCGATAAAAAATTCGATAAAAAGAGAAGTAAAAGAGAAGTGAAAAAATGAAAATTGAAGAGCATAGATATTTGGTTAAAAGATTGAATAATATTGAGGATGTGCATAAAGTTGCCTCAGAATTGGGGTATGACCCTGAGCAATTAATGTGTATATTAACACAGAAGATTACAAGAGATGCGACGAAACGGTTTTATCAAGTGAAAAGGATGGCAAAAAGACTGTTATGGAAATATAACATGGGCAAATCGTTGTTAGAACTTGCAAAAGAGGTGTCTTTTCCGCCTGTACTACTTGCATATCTTATTTTCCAAGAGAACAATACGCCAAGAAAAGAATTTTGGAAATATGTTCGCGAGCCCGATAAGATAAAGGATGCGCGAATGAGAAAAGAATTTAAAGAGATTTCAGAAGCAGACATGATGTATTCTCCAAAAGGGAACGAACTTATGCGTATTCGTGGAAAAAAGGGCGAGGCAAGATTGTCATCTTGGCTAGATGCACATGGTATTACATACAGAACAGAGAACGATTTAAAAGGTAAATATCCAAAGACGCCTGACTTTCTACTCGATAAACCATTAAAAATCAATGGTTGGACAATTAATTGGATAGAATCGAAAGCAAATTTTGGTGATGAGATAGAAGTAAAAAAGAACCTTAAGAACCAACTTGAGCCATATACGAAATTATTTGGTCCCGGCTTGGTAGTTTATTGGTTTGACTTTGTAGATGCTGCAGTTGAGATATTACCTCCTGATATAAAGATAGTTTCGTGCGACTTTTTTGATAGAATGGTATATAAAGAAAGTGTAAAAAGCGCAAAACCATTTGTAGGTATGAAAAAGAAGGATTTTGCGGATGTTTTTACATCTAAAAGAGCGCATAAACAACCTGAAAAAGCGTCAATTCCTTTTACGGTACGGGGCTTATTCCAGAACAATTCAAAAATTGTCCCTGATATTTTAGTTACGAATGCAAAACCGCTAGAAACCAAGAAGATTGAGAATAAGGATTCTATAAAAGAATGTGGTTCAACACCTATTTTTACGTTTTCATGCTATCTTGCAATTAAAGAACCCCCAAGTGTTTCTGCATCGAGCAGTTCTAACAGTTAATTTCTAATTTTTAACTAATTTTTAATAAGTTAATGAGTTAGTAAGGAATGCCTCTAAAATCTCTACCATGCTCTCTAGGACGGTAATTATGCATATCCATCCATCTGTAAACGTTCCTAATTCTCTTTTCCACAGATGGGTGTGAGTAGAATAAGAATTCTACGATTGGGCTTGGGGTCGTGTCCTCGAGGTCAAGGTCTGCAAGTCGTTTTTCAAGCGAAATTTCAGCAAGTGGGTTATTAGTCATGTCGAGTGAGAAAGTATCTGCGTCCATCTCAAATTTTCTTGAAATTGCATTTGAAATCGGAGATAATGCAAAGTTTATCAACATGCTTGAAAGAAGTATAAGTGGAAATCCCGCAACGTCATTAAATGCATAAATGCCCCATAGACCAACAGAAGAACGTAATATGTAATCGATTGCAAAAAGAACAGGAAAAATTGTAACACCATCGAGTATTATTCCTTTTATAAGGTCTTTATGTGCATAATGTCCAAGTTCATGTGCAACAGCAGCCTCAACTTCATCGCGTGTGAATTTTTCAAGTAAAGTATCGAATAGAAGTATTCTTTTTGTTTTGCCCAAGCCGGCAAAGGCTGCGTTTGCTTTTTTTGATTTTGCAGATTCATGAACAACAAGTATTTTTTCGATATTCGAAACTCCTGCTTTTCTTGCCATCTCTCTCAAATGTCTTTTATGTTCTTCGTCAGTATATGGCTCTACTTTATAGAAGATTGGGATTAGAATAACGGGCACAACTGCGGTTACGAGAAGAGAAAAAATAAGGATAACCAAGCCGGCAATAACCCACCAGAATTGAAAATTTGATAAAAGATAATAGAATATAAGAAGTGCGGGGATTGAAAATAAATACAATAGTAAAAGCGATTTGAAAAAATCGACGAACCAACTTTTTGCAGTCTGATTTGACAACCCGTACTTATGTTCGTATATGTAACCCATGTAAAAAGAAGCAGGGAGGTCTATAAAAGTTACAAATGAGAAGAAGATAACGCCATAGATTGCAACTTGCACATAGAAATTATCTGATAGACCTCTTGCGAAATCTCTTACAATTGCTGACAGACCCGAAATAAGGAAAAAAGCAAGGAAGAGCGAGGGTAGAAGAAAACCGTTCACCAAGCCTGCAATTAGTCTATTCTTGCTGTATATTTTGGATTTCTTTCTAAGATGAGGTTTGTATTCGTATGGAAATTCTTCTTTTTTAATTAGGTTTTCCTCTTCCTTGCTATCATCGGGCATTTTTATCATCCCTATTCCATTCTGTCAGTCGTTTTTGTTTTTTTGTGTTTGTAATTATAATGGTATATATTATGATGTAGGTTGTATGATGGATATGTATCATGTCTATAAGATGATAGAGACTATAAGATGATAGAGAGATAGATAAGATTTATGGGTATTTGACTTATGCGGGTTGCGAAGGTGTAGGTTGTGGTGCGGGATACTGTGCAACCTCTCTCAATCTAACGTAAGTCAGGATTAGAAGGACTCCTCCTATGATTAGCGCAGAAAAGAGCCCGAGCACACCCCAAACTAAGGCTTGGTGCGACGCATCAGTATAGTTCCCTGTTTCGACTAAAGTCAAAATCTCTTTTGTGCGTGTAAAGCCTAGAATTGCAATTATTCCTAGCACGATATCAACAGAGCCTGCAGCAAGCGACCCCCCTGCAGATACAATATCACCTACTGCGAATAAGAGCACAGACGCGATAATTGTATAGATTGCAACTATGAATAGCACGATAGCTCCGAGTAGGAAAAATATTCTGCTTATGTTTATGAAACTCGTAACGTCTTTCAAGGTTAGTCCGAGAGGTTGTGTGCGCGAGTATGGGTATCCTGGTGGTGGTGGCGCAGTTGGGGGCGGACTTACTGGTGGTCCTGCGGGCGGGCTTGGCGGTCCTTGACCTTCTCCATGTGGTTTATTTTCATCAGCCATTTTTAATCACCTTTCGTTCTCAACCCTCTGTGCATTACCATTAAATACTTTCGTGTTGGATTTTGAGAACCAAGGCTTGATATTTATTTGATTTTGAACATATTTCTGAACATATTTCATTTGTAATCATTTGTATGTTTATCCTCTGCAAGACTACGAAATATAGGGGGACTGCAAAGTATAGGATTATTATTGGATTATAGCAAAATATAGGATTATGAAATTATTATGAAATCAAAATGAGTGAAAATGAAAAATGAATGTAGAGTAAAAAAGATGCAAAAAAGATGAAAAAAATAAAGAAAAAAATTCGAAAAGTTCTATTTTTATTCGAACTAATTTGTATTACTGAAATCCATAAAATTTTGCCTTTTCGAAAGGTTCTAATTTTTATCAAACAAAATGGTTTTATTGGATGTAACATAAGAAAAGTCTTCGAATTGAAAATTAATATTTTTAATTAAGAATATTAAAATTGCAAAAAAGTTCGATGACAAGTTTAATAATATCTTTTTTGACATCTGTTTTATTTTTCGTTTTCATTTTGGTTTGAATAGTTCGAACTTGAGGTTTAAACTTGAGATAAGGAGAAATCCCTTGCAATTTAAAATATCGAAAGAAAAGAAAATGTTCTTATGGATTTAAGGACATGCGCAATTAACACGCGAGACTATACTCTTAACTCGGTGTTTAAATGGCAGATAAGGAACTTTCTGAAATCTATTGGGATGGTAGGCATTACGATTTAATTAACGCTGATGTGGACAAAGATATCGAATTCTACAAAAGGCTTGGGAGAAAATATGGCTCGCCTGTTCTTGAACTCGCATGCGGAACAGGACGTGTTACTATACCTCTTGCAGAAGCAGGGTTCGATATTGTTGGCTTGGATATTTCAGAACCCATGCTCGATTTCGCAAGAAAAAAAGCAAAAGCACGCAACCTGAAAATAGAGTTTGTAAATGCAGATTGCAGAAACTTTAACCTATCACGCAAATTCAAAACAATCATATTCCCATTCAATGCAATAGCACATCTTTACGATAGAAAAGATATAGATGCGTGCTTCTCATGTGTTAGAAAACATTTGCATGAAGATGGGATTTTTTCCATAGATATATTCAATCCAAGTTTGAAGATACTTATGCGCGAACCCCAAAAGAGATTCTTTGTTGGCGAGTACGACGACCCTGACAACTTTGGGAAAGTCGCCATAACAGAAACCAATTTTTACGACGATGCAACTCAAATTAATCATGTCAAATGGTATTTTTCTGTTAGAGGGAAAGAAGTAGTTAGAGGATTCAAGATGCGCATGTTCTTTCCAAAAGAACTAGACGAACTTCTATTTTACAATGGCTTTAAATGATAGCAAAATACGGAGACTACGATGAAACCCCATTTACAACAGGTTCTAAAGTTCAACTCCCTATATGTAGATTAGATAAAGGTCATTACTCTAATTATTAAGTCTGCACACATTTAAAATTTATACATATCTACAAACATCTACAAGTATCATAATATAGTTATAACAGCTATTTCCTATACCTCGCAGATGAAAAAAATCATAGATGAAAAATATTTTTTACAAGTAAAATAATATGAGAATATTGAACAGAATGACTGATGAGGAAACAAAAATTAAGATAAAAGATAAGTTTGAGATAAAAGATAAGTTTGAAGAAAAATTCGAGCAAAATGTTGCGTTAGCCTCGGCTTGGATTGCAAATTCAAAACATCTTGTTGCGTTTACAGGTGCAGGCATATCTACAGAATCGGGTTTGCCTGATTTTCGTGGTCCTGATGGTGTGTGGACTAGACGTGATAAAGGCTTGCCGCCCCCAAAATCTCCAAGATGGTGTGATGTCTCGCCGAATTCAGGTCATTATGCTTTGGTTAAACTTCAGAATTTAGGGTTGCTTAAATTCCTTATCTCTCAGAATGTAGATAATCTTCATTTAAAATCTGGTATAAAAGAGGAATTGCTTGCGGAGTTTCATGGAAATATGACTTTGATGCGGTGCATGAAATGCGATAAAAAATACCGCAAAGAAGGATTCTGGGATGAAAGAAAGTGGGGCGAAGGATATAGAACACAGGCGGAAATTCCAGGTCAGCCAAAATGTGCATGCGGTGGAAGGGTCATATCCTCGATAGTGAACTTTGGAGACCCCATACCCGAAAAAGAACTTAGATTGTCATATTATCATTCCTCGAAAGCAGATGTTTTTCTTGTTGTGGGCTCTTCTCTGACTGTAATGCCTGCTGCAGAGATGCCGAAAGTCGCACTTGCTCACGGCGCTAAGTTGATTATAATAAATAAACAGGAAACGCCATATGATTGCCATGCACATGTAAGATTTTTCGAGAACGCAGGGAAGGTATTGGTTGCAATTGTTTCCAAAGTCGAAGAGTTATTGAAAGAAAAGAATGGATAATCTCATAGAGCATTATAGTGTATTATAGAGCATTTTTGCATGGTTGAATTCTATTCGTATTTATTTGTTATTTTATCATCTCCAATCCTTTATTATTTCTCACACTATATCTATCAAATTATCTCCCATTTTATATCTCATGTAATCTTAATTTTTGGCGGTTAATATTTTCAAAGAGGGCGGAAAGCGCAGGAAAGAGTATTAATTTCTATCTGCCAACCACAGGTAAACTCTCACGATATATAATTTGTAGATGATGAAAATGATTCGTGCGGTATTATTTGACCTATATGGCACTCTAATAGATATAGAAACAGTGGAAAACGATACTGCAGTTTATGATGAGATTGCAAAATTTCTATCGTATAGAGGTATGTATGTTTCCTCATCTTGGTTACAGGATACATTCAGAAAAGAGGTTAGTAAAGCAATAGATAAGAGTTCTGAAAAATATCCCGAGCCTAACATAAGAGGTATTTGGTTCGACATCTTGCGTAAACTCGAAAACCCCGAGCATTACAAAATAAATTTTGAAAAGTGTTCCTTTGTTAAGGATATAACAGTTCTACACAGGTCTTTATCGAGAAAGAGGTTTAAACTTGTAGATGGTGCCCTTGAAATTATACGGCAAATTAGAAAAAATTACAAGTTAGGTATCGTTTCAGATTGTCAAAAAGAATATGCCAAGCCGGAAATCAAATCTTTGGGTTTAAAGCCCTACTTCGATGCTGTTGTTATTTCGGGTAATTTTGGGTATAGAAAACCAGATGTGCGATTGTTCCAGGCATGTCTATCTAAACTTGGGGTAAATGCGTCTGAATCTGTCTTTGTGGGGAATGATGTTTATAGAGACATGCTAGGCGCGTATTTGGCAGGAATGAATTGTATTTTGATAAAAAGTTCATGTATAAACGCAGAGATTCTAAATGAAAAGCACATTCCATTGATAGAAATCGAAAGGATCAGCGAACTCCCGAACGCGTTAGAGGGTATTGAAAAAGACACATCGCAAAGAATACCGAATAATCAATTGCAATCTATCAAGAAAAATGAAAATCTAGGTCTGCAGAGAAGCAAAAATGAGGATAAATGTAATCGCGCCTCAGATTGGAACTTGAATGATTTTAAGTCTTCTAAAATTTGGAAATTAACTGAGCCTCGAGAATTGTCAGGCTTGGTTGGTTCTCTTATTTGTCAGCAAGGTGCAAATCAACCTTATCATGAGGATAATCTAAGAAACGAAATTAGAAGGGAGGGTAAAGATGACAGAAGATAATGATGGTTGGCTAAATCCGTTTTTTATAGATGAAGTTGTACCTAGGTTAGACTTTCAAGGAAACAGTGTGCAGCGACCGTTTGAATTCTGCATACGTAAATTAAGCCAAGCGCATCAAGTGTATCTAATCGAAGAGAATTCTACGAATACGAAGTTTGTAGCAAAGTCTTTTGCGAACAGACACCCAAGCCGAGACGAGAATTTTGCAAATATGAAACGCGAATATGACAACCTTTTGTTTGTACGTTCGAAAGGGTTCGATAAAGGAAAACTTGCCGTTGTAAAACCATTGGGAATGAATAAAAATGCCCTTGTGCTAATCGAAGAGTATGTAGATGGAAAAGACCTATCAAGTATTATATGTGAAGCAGTGAAGATGAACAACTATCAAGAGTTGTATTACAAACTTACGACACTTGCAAAGTTTCTTGCGAATCTACATAGAAAAACAGAGATGGTTCGCAGGGTCGATTTTGGACTATTTGCAAATATGATGAGGCAGAGGCTTGATTTTATCCAGAGCCAAGGATTGTTATCTGAAGAAGAGAAGAAGAAGTTTTTAGTGCAGATTGAGAAATGGTGTGGTGTAACTCAGATGTGGGAAAATCGTGAGGTTGTCGTGCATGGAGATGCGACGCCTACGAATTTTCTATTTAATGACGGGTCAGTGAAGGCAATAGATTTAGAAAGAATGAGGACGGCAGACAAGGTATATGATTTAGGAATGGTTGCCGGCGAACTTAAACATAATTTCATGCACACATGTGGAAATAAGTATATTGCAGAACCTTTCATAACACACTTTTATAGAGAGTATTGTAAGGAATTTGAGGATAGAGAAGAAGCATTTACAGAATTGACAATTCGGAATGCGTTTTACATGGCTGCTGCGGAATTGCGAATTTCAAAGAATACTTGGCTTAATTGGGAGCATAGGAGGTGGTTAATTAGAGAAGCAATGACATGCCTTGAGGCACTACCAAAGAAACCAATCGGAATATGAAACCAATTGGGATATGAAACCAAGCGGAATATAATGGAATATAACTCTATAATTTGATTTTAATTCTATTTTGATTTTAAGAATGTTATAACTTTTTTGAAAAATATTTTGAATGTGCTGTCCTGAAATATGATATGGAATGTAATATATAGAAGACAGGTAATTTGGCATTGATGCTTGAACTACATATTCCCCCTAAGTTTGTAGAACGAGATAAGGAACTTGAGGTTATTAGGAGAGCGATTGATGAAGTGACCACGGGCTTGGGTAAGACCTTATTTATAATAGGCGAATCTGGGGTGGGAAAAACTAGGCTTGTTGAAAAAGGTATCGAATATGCTGAAGAAAAAGGTTTTAAGGTTCATGTAGGTAGATGCATACTTGAGAGTTTAACGCCTATGATGCCAATGCTCGAAGCATTAAGGAGTGCGGGCTTGGGACATTTGCTTTCTGAAGAAAAAGGGGTAAGAGTTGAGTGTATATATAGCGTTGCAAAGAGCGGGTTAATTCTTGGAAAATATGAAAGAAAGGAGAATATAAATTCAGATATTCTGATGGGTATGGTTGTTGCAATAGAAAATTTTGTTAAGGATACGGTTGCGCAACTTGAAAACAAAAGTTCGAATATATTTGAAACAAGCACAATGGGATATGGTTCTTTCAACATAGTGAACATGCCTGGAGAGCATGCGAATTTAGTTGCTATAACCTCTGGACGAGAGAACGAGTCTCTTGTTTCGGAGATGCGGGAGTTAGTTAAAAAGATAGATGAGATAGTTGGTGAAAGGGTCAACAATGTATGTAATTGGGATTACGAAAATGCCCGTGCAAGAAGGATAAATGAACTTCTTAAGAATATGGTAACTTCTGGAAAATACGATGGAACAGATGTATCTTGGGTAGAGCCTAAGGTAAGGCAAGCAACCATATTCGAGAATGTAGTTCAAGGCTTGGTAAGAAAGTGTAAATCGAATCCAATTCTGATTTTTATAGATGATATTCAATGGGCAGACCCATCAAGTCTTGCACTCTTGCAATATATATCAAGGAATACAAGGAAAGAGAAAATCCTCATAATAGCGACGTGTAGGCAAGAGGATTTAGTAACGAGTAGTGGTTCTGTGCATAGAGTAGTTGATTTGATGCAAAATATGAACAGGGAATCTTTGATTGAGACCATTGAGTTAAGGAGGTTTAATGAGGAAGAATGCGGAAAACTTATTGCTTCTGTGCTTGGAATGGACGCTGAGAAAAGATTTGTATCAAGGCTATATAAAGAGACTGAAGGAAATGCGCTTTTTGTGATCGAGATATTGAAGGGTTTGTATGAAGATGGGTATTTGTGTAAAGGGTATGGAAGTGAAGAGAGATTGAAGGAGATGAGGCTACCAACAAGGATATACGATGCGATATCTAGGCGATTGCAAAAACTAACTAGAGAAGAAAGGGATATCTTAGAGGCAGCGAGTATAGTAGGCGAGGAATTTACCTCAAATCTAACCGCTTTGATATCGGGATTGAATAAGTTGCATGTATTAAGAACATTAGGGAACATAGAAAGAGTGCATAGATTGATACGTGCCGATAAAGACAGGTATAGATTTGAACATTCTAAGATAAGAGAAGTGTTATGTGCAGAGATGAATTTCGAATTAAAGAGATATTATAATGAGGAGATTGCGAAGTATCTTGAAAGCGAATATATGAAAGATAGTAGAGGGAAAGAAGAGGTTCTTACTGATATTGTTCAACACTATATAGATGCAAATAATGTAGATAAGATAATAGAATATGGTTTACTTGCGGGGAGATATGCAAGAAAAAGATATGCGAACGAAGAAGCAATAAGGATATTGAATGAGACACTAAAGGGAGTAGATTTTCGGCTTGGAAATCTTAATGAAAAAAATCTTGGTATCGAAAAGATAAAATTGCATGAGAACTTGTTAGAAAAGAAAGCAGAGATTCTAGATGAACTTTTTGAATGTAACGAAAGTATAGGTAGATACAACGATGCGCTTACCCATCTTGAAAAAAGGTATTCGATTATACAACTACTAAGAAAAGATGAATATGAGGGTGCCTTGGAGGGCGCAAGGTTAAATCGAAGAAAAGCCACGGTATATATCGCAAGGGGCGAGCATGAGAACGCACTTAGATTTGCAGATGAGGGATTAAGGATAGTGGAAGAATACAAACTGAATGAATACAAACATAAAGGAGACAAACAAAATACGAATGGATTTGGAAATGGTTCTGAAAATAAAATTAGAGATGAACGGGATAATACTAATATTGAAAGGGATAAAGATAATCTCGATGAAAAAGGCAATACAAGAGAGAAGATAAAGGAGATAAGAGATGATATTCTTGAGATGGAATATGCAAGATTACTATCTGCGAAAGGGTTTGTGTGCGAGCGTAAAGGTGATTATGCAAAGGCGCTTGAGTATCAATCAAAGGCATTAGAGATATTTGTAAAGAATAATGCGATACAGGATATTTCAAAACATGACATTGCAAAGACACATCATAGAATAGGGACTGTGTATCATAATTTAGGGGCGCTTGATGATGCAGAGAAAGAACTCGAGAAAGCGCTTAAGTTGATGGAAGAGATAGGCGATTTAAAGGGAATCTCAGGCTCGTCGAATAATTTAGGAGAGGTTTACAGGATAAGAGGGGAATGTGAAAAGGCAATGGCATGTTACGAGAGAGCAATGAAAATTGATGAGAAGATAGGAGACAGAAGAGGTCTATCAGTTGTGTTGTCTTCGATGGGAGATTTAAATCTTGAGACGAGAAATTATTCTTTGAGTGTGGAGTACTATGAAAAGAGTAACAAGATATGTAGAATGATAGATAACAAGTATGGCTTGGGATGGAATTATTGCGGCTTGAGCGAAGCGAAGATTGGCTTGGGCGATTTTGAAGGTGCAAAAGGAGCGCTTGAGAACGCGAATAGATATTATCTGGAAGTGAAGACGCAGGATATTCTTGGCTGGGGAAAGAGGGTAGAGGGAATGCTGAACTATGCTCTTGGGGATTATGAAAAGAGCCTAAAATCATTTGAGGAGAGCATAAAGATATTCAAAGATACGAAGATGGATATAGAAGAGGCAAAGACAGAATTTGAGCGTGCAGTAAGGGTAATTGAAAGTATAAAAAATACAAAAGGTAAAGAAGCAAAAAGTAAAGAAGAGATAGATAAGGAGCATAACGCGATTGAAGATGTGAAAAAGAGATTTGATGAATATGGTATGAAGATTTGGAGCAATAGATGCGAAGAAGTATTAGATAGATTAGATAACTTAATTAGATAACATATTATAGATTAGATAAATTAGATAGTCAGGTAAAATGAGTAAAATAAGTAAGTAGGTGAATAAGAAAGGATAAGAAGGACTATATGAAATAAAAATAAGAATGAGCAAACAAAAGGAGATTAAAAGAGAGAAGATTAAAGAGGGGTTAAGAAGATATTTGATTGTAAATCTGATGAGGATTCCAGTAATCTTTAATTTCAACGATTTTGTTGTTAGCGAGCATGAAAATAGTTGCGCCTCGAATTCTTATTTTTTTCCCTATACCTAAAATACCCATGAATGTGTTTTTTTGAGTGCCCACAAGTTGCCATTCGACAGCGACTTTATCTTCGTCTTCAACGATGCCTAGAATATCGTATTTTAAATCTGGAAAAGATGCGAGTAGGTTGCCTCCTATACCTTTTTGATAAACGGCTTGGATGTTCTCTTTACCCACAATCGGCTTGGGAAGGTTTATGTCTTCGTATCTGATTTTATCATCGAAGAAATCAATAAGCCTTGTTGGGTCATGGGCGTTTAGGGAATCGAAGAATTGTAAGACTTTGATACGATTTTCAGATGAGAACATATCGACACCTTAGATATTGTGATATTATGATAACTTGAAGATTGTATGATGATTGTATAATTTATCTGAATATAATTTATTAGAAATATATTGTTATTTAAGATTATTATTTAGCGGAAACTGCGTTTGGATGTGTAGATGAGTGTAATGCTAAACTATTTTATAAGCGAGGGGTATTACTGAATAGGTGGTTTAATGAGTAGATATGGAATAGTAGCAAGCATAGCGTTGATGCTGGTAATAACGGCATTTGCGGCAGGGTGCACAGAAGCAAACAAGAATCCGACAGCAACTTTTACCTGTCCAAGTAGTGCAAAAGTAAACGAACCTGTTACATTTGATGCCTCGAATTCGAAAGACCCTGATGGTAAGATTGCAAAATACGAGTGGAATTTTGGTGATGGTCAAAAGGGAACTGGTAAGGTTGTAACACATGCGTTTATAGCAGAAGCAACATATACTATAACTTTGAAAGTAACTGATGATAAGGGCGCATCTGCAAAAAAAGAATTGACAATAACAGTAACTAAAGATACTACTCCGCCGTCATATTTGAGTAAGACAGTTAACGAACTTATGGCGAATCCAGGCGGGTTTTTAGGTCAGAAAGTTAGAGTAGAGAATGTAACTGTTGTCGAGAATAATGGATATAAGTCAGATATTAGTTCGAAAGCCTATGTTTGGGTAACAGATGCAAATGGTGGGAAAGCGATAGAAATTTTCTGGGATACAAATATAGCAAGACCTGCAGAGATAAAGATAAATCAAAAGATGCATGCGCAGGGAACTTTGGACCAGTATGGAAGTGCGTATGAGATTAAAGTTTCAACTCTCGAAGATGTAACTTTGCTTGAGATGCTGACACCAAGTTATATAACTGTAGATGAAACAACCTTTTTCTCGAATGTGGGCAATTACGAAGGTAAGTATGTAAGTTTGCATAATGTTACGATAACAAGCGTAGCCGCGAAATATAATTTTACAATTGGTTATGGAGGAACGAATGTTGTGGTTTATGTAGGGTATGGTGCTGCTGGCTTGGCTAATACCCCTGCAGTAGGTGATAAGGTTGATGTTTCTGGGTATGTAAAGTTCTATAACAATGCGTGGCAGATTTCAGTAAGGAATCAGACTGATGACAAAGTGCAGGTCGCAACAGGTTCGACTGAATATACAACCTTCCCAAGCATAGCAAATTTGATAGAGAACGCGGTTGCATACGATGGGAAAAGAGTAAAAGTTGAGAACGTCATAGTAGTTGACGAAGGTAAATTCTATTACAATACGAACGCGTATGTATGGATTGCAGACGAGTCAGGCGGACCTGCAATGGAGATATTTTGGAGTTCAAGCAGTTTGAAACCTGCAACTACTTTAATGACAAATCACAAAGTTACTGTGCAAGGTTTGCTTGACCAATATCAGGGGATTTGGGAGATACTACCTGAAAAATCAAATGATGTAACCGTAATCGATAGAATCACGCCTACCTATACCGAAACCACGATAACGAATTTAGTTTCTAATGTGAATGCAAACCAAGGTAAATGTTTCGCAATTCGTAATGTCGAGGTAATAAGCGCAGGGGCATCTTATAACTATACCGTTTCTGATGGGACAAACAGCATAAAAATCTATACCAACTCGGGTGCAAACGGACTAACCACAACCCCGACCATAGGCACGAAATTGAATATCTCAGGCTATTTCTGGAATTATAAAGGAACGAGCGTTCAGATTTCGGTAAGGGGCAATTCTTCGGATTACGTCGAGATTGCAGGCTCTGCAGCACCTTTAACATATACAACAGTACCAAATCTGAATGCTCTTCTTAGCGATACAACTACATACAACAATACGAGAGTAAGACTGGAAAATGTAACAGTCGCATATATAAAATCCTCGTCTCAGATGAATGTATCAGATAGTTCTACGAGTGCTGAACTTTTAATCTACATGCCGAGCGGAAGTAATGTAACACCAGGCTTGATCGTCGGAGATTATGTATGCGTGCAAGGGCTGTTCTGCTGGTATGCTACTGGCGGATACTGGGAGATAAAGATAGAAGTAGGCACGAACGATTATGTTTTGCGTCTTAATCCAATCCATTATATAGTAGTCGCAGACATTACCACTCTACTTTCGAATGCAGCAACTTACAACAATACCTACGTTAAACTCGAAAATGTAACTGTTCATTCCTTCAAAGTAGGTTCAAGTTCGAGTATACAACAGATAAATGTAACTGACTCTTCGACATCTACACCATTCGTGATTTATATCTCCCTCAACGCAAACTGTCCTCAAAATATCGAAGTCGGCGGATACATCAGCGTGCAAGGGTTCTTCAAATGGTATTCTACAGGCGGCTATTTCGAAATCGAAGTTAAGGCAAACGGCTCCGATTGTGTAACAATATTGTAAAAATATTGTAACTCTTTTTTTGATCTTTCTTTTTAGTCTTTTATCTTTTTGGTTCATTTTTTGGTTTTTTGTTTTCCAAGCCTATACATATCCATACCTGCCTTAATTCATGCCTTAATTATGGCTCATAAGAACCAGAATTAAATCAAGTAGAAGCAAAATTTACTCTTTTGCAAGGAGAGTATAGAACGGCTTGGTATAGAGATGTAAAAAAACTCACATTGCCACCACTTAAGATTCTTAGCAAGAGCAGGAACCAAAAGTCTTTCAATCAGTCCTTCTGCCCTAATAAACAGAATTAAATCAAGTAGAAGCAAAAATCACTCTTTTGCAAGGAGAGTGTAGAACGGCTTGGGTATAGATATGTAAAAAAACTCACATTGCCACCACTTAAGATTCTTAGCAAGAGCAGGAACCAAAAGTCTTTCAATCAGTCCTTCTGCCCTAATAAACAGAATTAAATCAAGTAGAAGCAAAAATCACTCTTTTGCAAGGAGAGTATAGAACGGCTTGGTATAGAGATGTAAAAAACTCACATTGCCGCCACTTAAGATTCTTAGCAAGAGTTCAGAATCCGAACGTTTTTCAATCTTAGGTTGCAGACCGTCATTTGCAAGACGTTTTATTATTAATTCTCTAAATCCTTTCATTCTAATTCGAAAAATCTCTTCTCTCTTAGAAAAAAGTTCAGTGGGATAATATCTTATTTCTTTTCCATCTTTCAGTTTTGAGATTAACCCAAGATGTAGAAGTTTTGAAATGTTATGTGTTACGATGTTGTATTTTAAAGAGAGTGTATTTGCAAGTTCAATTTTTGAAATGCCTGGTTTATTTACAATTTCTCTGAATATAGAACGCACATTTGGAAAGTTTAAATTTGATAATATTGGTATGTCATCCTTCGTAAGCATATCTTTTGGGTAATATATTTTCCTACCTTCGGATTCTAATTCTTCTATAAAGTTATTTTCTGATAGTTTTTTCAGGTGCCAAACAGCAGTAGGTTGTTTTATTGATAATTCTTCACAAAGAGCAGTAAGATATATGCATGGATAAAGAAAGAGCGTTTCGTATATTCTTCGTCTTACGGGGTTCATTAGAATAGATTCTGAAATTGTTTTTTTCTCAGTAACAACCTCGAATTCGTCTTCTCTTGTGATTTTTCGTTTTAGCGCTTTCCCTATGCTTAATGAATGAGGAGTAGAATCTTCAGAAGTATTAGATAGTTTCTTAATCTGTTCTTCTTTCTCTTCTTTCTCAGTCATCAAATACAAAATGTTTCACATCTATAAATCTTTTACGAGGCTATTTTATGATGTAGAGCACGAAAATTATTTCGTAAGGATTTGTTAGTCATCGAACTTCACGCAAAGAGTCCAAGTAAAGTAGCAAGATTGCTTTTTCTGAATACAGCCTCTTGAGGATATTCGCCAATATCTACCCAAAGAGCACCGTGCATTCGTGGGTTATACCATCGAATGAACTCTTCGATGGATTCAAATCGCCAACGAGGTCTGGCATACTCTAACCAAAAACTTTCTATCATTCCATTGGTTTGCGGCTACTAAGTGCCGGAGGGCAGGGCTCTTCTCCCCTACTCATATTGTGGTCTATCTCTCCATTGCTCGAACATGATGTTATCTCGAATTAGTATCTGGATATACACTCTCCATCCAGCAATGAGAAACTTGATTGCTTTGATTTGTGGGAAAGAGATTCTTTTACCTCCATCTTAAAATCCACTCCAGAGATTGACAGATTCACCGTATCAAAGAATGGATTTACAATGGATGAGGTCTGGTTTCGTACGTATTGGCTCTGGAATACTATCTCTCCATTGAGTTTTACGGTTATATCTGAAGAGGTTCTCTCGGGTGGAAATATGTCAACAATGATATCTTTGCTAGAATAGAACCAGACAATGCCAAAAACAACAAGTAGTAGCACAATAATGATGCAAACAATAGTCATGTTCTTCTTTGGAGGTGTCTTTGCTTTTTCATGAGGCATTTGCATCATCAAATGCAATCTCATTCCCACCTCCCATCTCGCCTCTGTCGATGTATATCGCAATCCCATGCCTTCCAAATGCCCAGAGCACTTTCGCCACCGCCTCATCGCTCATCTCATGTCCTTCCCTCTAGTCCACCTCAACGAAGATATCAGGTATATGGAAGCATGCCCAAAACTGCCTGCGATGTTGGACGAATTGTCCGTTTACCTCGAACGGTATATCGTTCCTGATAGACTTCTCCATTGTTCGCCTCCCATTTTGATTTGTATATTGTAGAGGGAGCAGATATTGGTGTCGACGTCCTCGGGCTCTTGCCGGCGAGAGGGACAAGCTTACCCGACGTGAAACCCCTTGCCATGAATGGCATAGCCTCCTATTTGAAATGTGGATCTTCATTTGTAGTTATAATTTCAACGACCCCGCCTAATCTGAGATATACAAGAATATTACAATCATGATATACCTCAACATAGCCCATTTTTTGGTGACTCATATTTATAGTGAATACTTGAATCTCATGTTTACCAATATGGAGATTGGTTGTAACCGATTTGTGGCCAGAAACACCCATCCACCACCCATTAACTTGAGAATTCATGACCACTTTCTTGTCAAGTTTGATAGAAACATTTAATGGGCAACTGCTGTCATTTATTGCATATACATGGACTTTAGGGGCATACAGCACAAAGTATGCCGAGATTATCGTAGCGATGATTGAGATTAAGAGAAAAAGAATTACACGCTTCACTTTTTTTGCTACCAACTTACAACTCCCCCCGCTTAATTTGCACTAAATGTAGTATCCTGAACCAGAGCAAGATTGATATGCCCCCAATCGGAATAAATATAATCAACATGACCTGTATAGCCTCCCCCACCATACATCGCCCATGCATCCATCGACGTTTTATCGCTCAGTCCCAAATTATGTCCCAATTCATGCATAAATAACTCTGCAAAATTTGAACCCACATCTTGGATTATGAGGTCGTCTCCTCCAATCGTTCCCTGAGGATCGCTGGGCGATGGACCTTCCGCATACCCATCGGCATCCCCTTGCACAGAGTCAAATACGTCATGTGCAATCAGGCAATAATGGAATATGTTCTTCCTGGTCCATGTAAAGAATCCTGACGGATTTGCCTGCGTGCCCTTATAATCATAGAAGTCGTTGTTAGCGCCAGCCACGTCCCTCATGCCTAGCCTTCCATCTGCGGGATGGGTAATAAATTGCCCACCGCCCCCCATCTCTCCTCTATCGATGTGTAGAGCAATCCCATGCCTTGCAAACGCCCAGACCACTTTCGCCACTGCCTCGTCGCTCATCTCATGTCCTTCCATCCAGTCCACCTCAACGAAGATATCAGGTATATGGAAACACGCCCATGCACCAATCACATCACCGCGTTCCGTCGCAATCCCCAAGCCGTCATTGTCGAAATCCATCTGTGCAACTGCGGGGTCTGTTCCGGACTGAAACATAGCAGCGCGAGCCCATCTTGGAGTAGGGATTCCTGTGGGGTCAAGGTCGAGCATGGGGAGGCTCTCCCAGCCGGTATGCTCTACATTCAACTGTCTAATATGATAGTGGTCATCAGATTTAAAGTTAATCACGAGTTCATCAATGAAATCGCCATCAATATCAGCGATGAATGAATCTCGAGGTGCTGGAGTTCCGTCTACAGGGTCGAGCATAGGAAGTGAATACCAACATGTTGTATCAAGTTCGCGGACATGATAGTGGTCATCGTTTTCGTAATTGATGACAAGTTCAATCAAGTTATCGCCATCAAAATCACCAAGCCAGTGAATTCTCGGCTTGGGTGTGCCTGGTGCGATTGGGTCGAGTGTAGGGAGCGGAG